>WLWF01000903.1_pt1 | contig 27017 bp, 45 predicted proteins | sample 6718331 | NCBI WGS metagenome assembly WLWF01 (sample SAMN12718692, study PRJNA515312) | sponge metagenome | isolation source: marine sponge | host: Mycale hentscheli | place: New Zealand: South Island, Marlborough, Capsize Point | collected 2003-05-01
AGATTTCCAAACAGCAGATATTAACCAGTTGGGTCGATTGGGCGGACTACAACAGGCACAAAGTCAAGCAGTACTTGATGCACAAAGAGAAGCAAATAGATTAGAAGCATTTGAACCTTATGAAAGATTAGGTACGTATGGTTCTGGAGTTGCAAGTCTATTCTCTGGTAATGCACCGTTTGGTAATCAGTCAACAATAACACCAAACCCAACACCATTACAAACCGCTCTTGGAACAGCTAGTGTACTAAGTGGTATATTTAGTCCTAGCAAAACGCCTACTACAGCACAAAGAAATGTAGAAGATATAATGATTCCACCTAGAAAACCGGTAAATTAATATGAACAGAATAATGCGAAGACCAATGTTTAGAAAAGGTGGTAGTGCCGATGAAGGTATTACTTCAGGTCTAAGACAAGGTTATGAGAATGGAGAAAGTGTACAACCATTTGATTTAAGAAGCGCTAACATGGATCAACTTAGAGCCGAAGCACAGAGACAAGGTTTTCAAGCACCACCTATGGCACCAGATAATTCATTAAGAGATTTTAAAATAGATTTTGGTTTAGATTTAGTATCCAGAACTCCAGGTGGAAATATATTCCAAACTGCAGGAGCAGCAGCTAAAGAACCATTTGCTAATTTTAGAACAAGCAGAGCAGCTTACAACAAAGGTATACAAGACAGAGCTATAAATAAATACAATAGCGAATCTGATATGTTTAAAACATTAATTGGTGCACAGGCAGATATCCTTGGATCAGAAGGTGGATCTAAACAATACAGAGACATAATACTAGCAGAAAAATTAGAAAAAATTATTCCTAAGATATACGAGATACAAGCTAAAGTTGATAACGGAACAGCAACTGATGAAGATATTATACAACTAGATATATTAAAAACTCAAAAAAATAACTTTACTAAAAGCAATCCAATAACAGATGGTGCTATAGATATATTTATTAAATCACCTGATGGTCAAACTATATTTGCACAAATAAAAGAAAGACTACAAGATGACAATCCTGGTAAATATAAAGAAGGTGATACACAATTAATTTTAGACGCTATTAAAGAAGTTCAAAAAATACTTGGTCAGTTCTCAGGTGGTGGTAGAGCAGGATACGCGGCAGGTGAGATGGTTGAAGAACAAGTTACTGAAACAGAGACCATGGCCCCTGAACCAATGGGTGATGCAACTAACAATTTAATTAGTTACGATCAATTAAGAGCAAGATTACCAGCAGAGATTACAGATGATATTGTAGAACTTATGACCAACAGTGCAGAAGCACTAGAAGACTTTGCCATGATTTCAACACAATCAGATGTAGATCAATTCAATAGAAAATATAGCGTTAATTTAGTATTACCAGCGGAGGCGTAACATGGCTGAAACTGCCTACGAACGATTTCTCAAAGATCCTGACAAAGAAGAAGCTGTTGAAGTTGATATTAAAGAACAGAAACCTTTAGACTTAGATCAAGTTAAACTTAAAATACAAGAAGAACTATCTTCACAAACCAAACCTAAAAAACCTGTGAAGTGGTTGGCTATGCCGGACCCTAAAAGTGTGCTTGAAATGTATTATACATTTAACCCTACAAAAAGATTAGCAAATTCTATAGCCGGTATAAAAGATCCCATGCAACAGGCAAAAGAATTACCTGATGCAAAAGCTCCTAGTTTTAGAATAAACAACAAAGAGATTACACAAGAAAGAGATTACACAACAGGTCTTGATGAAATATCAAAAGGTATTAGCTCAGGTATTTATGATCTACAAAATAGCTTAGGCTCATTATTATTTGCAGGTACAGACCTTGCAGCTAACACAGATTTTTTATCTGACTTTGAGAAAGTTATGGAAAGAAATGAACCCACTCGTCCTGAAACATGGAGAGGAGAAGTTACATCTTTACTTACACAGTACGGTGTACCGGGAGTAGGTATTGCTAAAATTGCAGGAAGAATACCTGCAGTTGTTAAAATGAAAAAAGCAGCTGACGCTGTTAAAGGTGGTAAGCTTAGAAAAGTTAGTCAGATAGCATCAAGAATGGTTGAAGGTGCTGGTATTGTAGGAGCAACAGATTTTTTAGCATCAGAACCAGGAAGAGAATCTATATTTTTTGAACCTGAAGATACTAAAGGTTTAAGTGGTAGAGAAAAAGCAGGAGCAGAATTTAGAAACAGAATTAAATATGGTCTTGAAGGCACAGCAGTTGGTGGTGGGTTTCCATTAGTAGGTAAAGCAACACAACTAGGGTACAAGTATGGATTAAAACCATTACTCGCTAATAAACAAGGTTTAGGTGTAGCGCAACTTGGAGCTAAAGCAATTGATAATACAGTAATGAAAGGTGCTAAATTAGTATTAGGTAATAAACTAGTAGCTCCTTTAACAAAAGCAGGATCAGAAACTTTACAAAACGCAGGAAAATATACAGTAGGTAAATTAATAGCACCTTTATTAGTAAATACTATGGCGGGAAATTTTACAAAAAATAAATTTGTAACACAACTACCTCCGTTTGAACAATGGAGATTAAAATCCATAACTGATCGAAACAAAATAAATAAAAATTTAAAAAGAGTAGATAATATTTTATCATGGTTTAGATCTTATGGTAATCAACCTAAAGATATTGAAGGTGTGAGTGAAGAAGTTACATTATATATTAAAAGTAGAGCAAGAAAAATAGATAGAACTTATGAAGGTATGGAGAACAGTGCCTATAAATTAGCTAAAAAATTTCAAGATGATTATAATAGATCTACTACATCTCCTGCTATTCAAAGATATTACGCAGATGAAATTAAAGAGATAGCTAACAACATTTTAAAAGATGCAGATGCAGTAGTAAAAGGTGAAAAAAATTTGAATGATCTTCCTAAAGAACTACAAGCATTAACAAAAGATTTAATAAACGATATTAAAAAAATTCAAACTGAATTTAAAAAAGTATTACCTAAAGGTAAAGATGCCGATGAATTAGCTAAAGATTTAGCTACGGTTGAAGTAAATAACATTGGTAAATATTTAGTAAGATCATTTAAAACATTTACAAACCCTGAGTATGTTCCTGATGAAAAAATTATAAATGGAGCAGTTAGTTATTTAGTTAACAATGTAATTAAAAAAAATACAAATTTAAAAGAATCTGCAAGAAACGCTTTTCCAAAATTAAATGCAGAACAAGCTTACATAGAATCTGCTAAAATGCATGCAGAAGATATATTAAGAACAGGTAGAGCTGAAGGTAAATCACCATTAACACAATTAAAAGATATAGGAACTCGTATACTACAAAATGACAAATTTAAATTTTTAAAAACAGGAGAAGAATTACCTGATGCAATTAAAAATTTATTAGGTCCTGAAAGAAATTTAAAAGCATCTGTTGGTTACACTACAGCAGAAGCTATATCCTCAATGGCAAACAAAAGAGCTGCAGACTACATTGCAAATTCTGGATTAAAAAATGGTTGGTTATTTAATACTGTAGAAGATGCAACTAACGCAGGTTTCATAGGAGCACAACAAATTAAAAGTGTGCCAAGACTTGGTATAATGAAATCAGATTTATTAAACAAGTGGGCATCTCCTGAATATGTAGAATCGTTTGCAGGCATAGGTGGTTCTTTAGATAAATTAGTAGAAAATGCATTATATCGTTTCATGTTACAATCTAAAGTTGGTGTACAGATTGGTAAAACATTATACTCACCACAGACACAAGTTAGAAACGTGACGTCAGCTTCTTTCTTTGCATTAATGAATGGCCACATAGGTGGTAGAGCTAGTGTTGTTGATGCCATGAAAATTGTTACAAGAGATATATTTAAAGCAGGTGGCAACAAAATTGATGAAGTAGAATTTAATAACTATGTAGAAAAATTAGTTAGATTAGGTGTTTGGGATGAAAACGTTGTAGCTGCAGAATTAAAAGCTGTGACACAAGACATAAGAAACAACGTAATAAATAGTACAGATGAACTGTTTGAAAGGTTAATAAAGATGGCACCTACTGATAAAGTTGCAAGATTATATGCAGGTGGTGATAACTTATGGAAAGGTTATGGTTTTGAATTTGGTAAATCACAATTGTCTCAAGCATTAAAAAGTTTAGATGATGTTAAAGAATGGTTTAGATACATGGGTAAAGAATTTGATCCTATAAGTCCTGTTACTGGAGTAAAAAAAACATACGATGATGCTATTGAAGAAGGGTCAGCATTTTTATTAAGAAACACTTACCCAACATACAGTAAAGTACCACCAATTATTCAAGCTTTAAGAAAATTACCACTTGGAAATTTTATATCTTTTCCTGCAGAAATACTTAGAACAGGTGCAAACATCATAAGCACAGGTTTAAAAGAAGCAGCACATCCTAACAGAGCCATACAACAAATGGGTATAAGAAGATTGACAGGTGCTTTTATGACTAGCTATGCTGTTGGAAAAGGATTTAATGAATTATCACAAGCATTAACTAACTCTACAAGCTCACAATGGGCTGCCTATAAAAGATCATCAGCTGCATCATGGGATGCAACATCAAACTTACTAGCTGTTAAAGGTTGGAAAAATGGTGAGAGTGCTGCAATTAATTTTTCATACTTTAGTCCTTATGATAGTTTATACCAACCATTTGATGCAGCAATTGCACAGGCACAAAAACAAAATTTAAACCCACAAGAAACAGAACAGTTTGTAATGAATTTAATGTTTGGCGAAGACGGACCTGTAGCTAAATTTCTAGAACCATTTATATCAGAGCCATTAGGATTTGATAGATTTATAGATGTGACTACAAGAAATGGTAAAAAAGATGGTGGTGGATCTGTGTACACACAATCAGATGACCTTGGAGATAAATTTTTAAAATCATTAGTGCATATAGTAGATGGTGTCAAACCAGGTGTATTGACAAGTGGACAAAAAATAGGTGATGCGTTATCAAAAGATTTAACTAAAGGTGGTAAGCCACTTAACTTATCTGATGAATTACTAGCTTTGTTTACTGGAACACGGATCATTAGAATTGATGTAAAAAAAGACCTTAGATATTTTACATCTACAATGAACAGATTGTTAAGAGCAGTTGATGAAACAGAAAATTTTTATAGTGTACAGGATTTTGCACAAAAAACACCAACAGATATGGTTAATACATTTAATGAAATGCAGAAAGAAGCATTTAGAATACAAAAAGATATGTACATTAGAATTAAAGATTTAGAATTATTAGATTTAAAAAAATCTAAAATATATGAAATTATGAAATCGTCTGGTGCATCTAGACAATTAATTAATAATCTATTAGTAGGTAGATTTACACCAGTTAACTATTCTAAACCTAGATTTGAAACTAAAATTAAAGTTGTGCAAGATCAAATGAAAAATTTGAGTAAAGATAGTGATGAGTTTAGATACAGAGCAAACAGGTCTTTCTTATTTCCACAAACAGAATTAGAAAAAATTAAAGGAAAATACAATGGAATTAAATTTTTTCCTACAGTATTAAACGAAGAAACTGGAGAACGAGAAGGTGGTTATGATCCTGATAACGAGAATTACAAAGTAGACAAAGAAGGTAGATTAATGTTAGATGAAAATAGAGATCCAATAAAAGAAGATGGGTTTATTAAAAGAAATATTAAAAAAATACCTAGTGCTATTAAAGATTTAGTATTACCGGGTTCACCTGGTTTTACAAGTAAACCTAAAATACAAACACCACCACTAGGTGATACACCAATGCCTGCAAAAATGGCTAGTAATACGTTACAAAAAAATCCACAAACTAACTTGACACAAACACAGGAAGCGTTACTATCTCCAACAGAAAAGGTAATAGCAAGTAGGACAACATAATGAGTAAAAACGCATTACAAAAAATAGAAGATCATGAGAAACTTTGCAGAATTATGCAAAAGCAGACACATGATAAAATTCACAAAATAGAAAATCAGATAAATCGATTAGAAAAAATTGTATTAGTATCAGCAGGTATGTTGATTATGGGAATGGCTAATATGATATTCATGCTATTAACTAGATAAATCATGCAGCTTAGTAAACATTTCACTCTTAAAGAGATGATCAAAAGTATGACAGCCGTACGTAGGGGTATAGATAATACACCTGGAGCAGGTGAAATTAAAAATTTAGGTGATTTATGTTATGAGGTTCTTGAACCTTTACGTGCACACTTTGACAAACCTGTGACAATCACCAGCGGATACCGGAGCGAGGCGCTTTGTGAAGCGATCGGCAGCAAAAAGACATCGCAGCATGCGAAGGGCCAGGCGGTCGACCTAGAAATATTTGGAGTGCCCAACATTAAAACAGCTTACTGGCTACAAAATAACGTTGATTTTGACCAGCTGATCATGGAGTACTACGACAAAGACGATCCGGCAGGCGGGTGGGTCCACATAAGTTATCACGAATCAGGTTCAAATAGAAAACAAGTATTAACTTTTGACGGAAAAAAATACACTGAAGGACTTCCAGACATGGAATGGTCCGGCGGTAAAGTTGTAAATTAAAAATTGTAGCGCGGTACGCGTATATATCCTATTAAATCCATGACCTTAATTCTTCTCCTAAAACTTCAGATGCTATGTTTATTTTTTTACGTAGAGCTTTTACGATTTTTTCATCCACAGTGTCGTCGGCCATTATATCGACATAAGTCACTGATTTTTTTTGGCCGATTCTGTGTGCTCTGTCTTCTGACTGTAATCGCTTTTCTAAGTCATAACCGTTAGAATAGTAAATTACGGTGTTTGCAGCTGTCAAAGTTATCCCATAGCCGCCCGTAGAAGGCGTTCCAACAATAAACCGACACTTAGGGTCGTCTTGAAAACGCTTAATATTAGGCTGTCTTTCCTCTTGTGGAGTTAATCCATAATAATCTACAATAGACTCTTCTCCGTATTTTTTAGATACAGCGTCTATAATAGCAGTGATATCATACTGATAATGAGCCCATATAATTGCTTTACCTTCTGTTTCTTCAAGAACATCCATTAATTCTGTGATTCTATTGTTAGCGATAGGTTGAGTTGCACCATCATCAGCTGTAAAATGACCACAAGTAATTTGCTGTAGTCGCATAAGCTGTGTTAACGTATTTACGGTAGTAGATTGTTTGCCTTTTAGTATGGCTATAGCTTCTTTTTTCATTTGATCATATAACCTACGTTGATCTGGTGATAGTTGTATTTCACGTTTAATAAAAATTTTATCTGGTAGATCAAGACAATCATCTTTTAATACACGATAAGAGAAATCTTTTAATTTATTAGACAACTCTCCTAAGTTTTTAAAACCATTAACAATTTGTATTTGTCTACCATGCATATGCAATGTTTTCATTTCTGCATATCTATTTCTAAAAGCATAATAAGACGTAAAGTCCAATAACCACGGACTTAAAAAATCACACTGTGTATATAAATCTAATGGATTTTTAGTTACGGGAGAACCTGTCATAATTCTTCTGTACACTGCTAATTTTGCTAGACCTAAAATATTTTTAGTTCGTTTAGCTGTAGGAGTTTTAATTGTAGTAGACTCATCAATAGCCATCATAGTTCTATGACATGATAAAAATTTATGTGCAAACTCCATACCTTTAGTTGTACTAAAAGCTTCTACATTCATAATTAAAATATGTAATTTTTCACCTTCTTCAAATAAAGAATCTAAATTTTCTTTTTGTTTTTTATTAATATTTGATTTCCATAAAACAGAAGTTTTTTCTATGTGATCGGGTAAGTGAGTTGGTAACTCATTATTGTACCAAGTACCTACAACTCCTTTAGGTGCAATAATTAAAGCACCATTAACTTTGCCTTTATCGTAAAGCATAGCTAAATTATCAATTAATACTTTAGTTTTACCTGTGCCCATTTCCATAAAATAAGCGTAGTTTTCTCTGTTCCATGACTTTTCTAATGCAGTCATTTGATGTGCATACGGTTTTGTTTTAAATTTATAGTTCATAATTTTTCTTCTTTCTGACTTGACTTATAATATTAAACCACTATATTGTCAATCATGAAAGAAAATAAAGTTTATGTAATACAAGAAATTGCTGGAACTTCTGAAGGTAGACCTAAAATTAATATTATGGGTGCTAGAGAATATGGTAGTTTTGAATTTTTATTACCTGAATTATCACAAATAATATTTTCTCCTGGTCCTCTAATTTTTAAATTAAGAAAATCATTAAAAAATTTTATATCAGAAGATTATTTATTATTAACTGGTGATCCTGCAATAATAGGTGTAGCATGCTCTATAGTTTCTGACATGACTAATGGTAAATACAATTTACTAAAATGGGATAAACAAGAAAGAAAATATTATCCTATTGAGATTAACTTATATGAAAGAGGAAAGATAGATGAGTAACATTGACTTTGAACAAGACCAACAACAAGTAATACAAAAAACTGACAACTTACAAACTCTTGCTGATCAAGTAGAGAAATTAAATTCTTTACAGTCTAGAATAGAATTGCAGGAAGAAAATTTAAAAAGTACAAAAAAAGAATTTGATCATTTGTCTGGAGAAGTAATTCCAACCATGATGGCTGAGATGGGTTTATCCCATCTTAAACTTATGGATGGTTCTTCAGTAGATGTAAAACCAAATTATAGTGCGAGCATAACTATTGCTAATAGAGATGCTGCATTTAAATGGCTTCGAGACAATAACCTAGGTGATATAATCAAAAATGAGATATCCGTATCATTTGGGCGTAACGAGGATAACAAGGCAGCTGAGTATGCTGTTCTTGCAGAAGAGCGTGGGTATCAACCGACACAGAAGTTGAAGGTTGAGCCCATGACTCTCAAAGCGCTAGTTCGGGAGCGTATTGAAAACGGTAAAGAATTACCTACTGAACTTTTCAACGTATTCGTTGGAAATAAAACAACAATAAAAAGGAAACAATAAACATGAACCAAGTAGCAAAAAAAGAAGAAGGTGCATTAGCAATCAATATGTTTGAAGCTGATGCAGACAAAGGCTCTCAGAACATGACGCAAGAAGATCTTGCATTACCATTTCTGAAAGTATTAGGACAACTATCTCCTGAAGTAAATAAAGTACACGCAAGATACGTTGAGGGTGCCGAACCAGGCATGATCATTAACAGTGTCACAAACCAACTTTATGACGGTGCTAAAGGAATAGATGTGTTGCCAGTATTCTATGAAAGAAAATTAATAGAATGGCAGGACAGAGGAGCCGGCACTGGTGCACCCGTTGCAATCCATGATGCTAGTTCTGATATTATGAGTCAAACAACTCGTGATAAATCTTACAAAGACAGATTACCAAATGGTAATTACATTGATAATACTGCAAATCATTATGTAGTAGTGTTAGGTGATTCACCACAAACTGCTTTAGTTTCTATGAAATCGACTCAATTAAAAATTAGTCGTAAATGGAATTCCATTATGATGGGAATTAAATTGCAAGGTAAAACTGGAATGTTTACGCCGCCAACATATAGCCACATTTACAATTTAAAGACTGTTCAGATGTCAAATGACAAAGGAACATGGTTTGGTTGGGAAGTATCTAAAGTTGGTCCGGTTGAGGATCAAGGTGTTTATGGAATTGCAAAATCGTTTGCCGAACAAGTTGGCAAAGGTGATGTTGAAGTTAAACATGGATCAGACGAATCTAAAACAGATTCACCATACTAAATAAAATCCTAGGAGTAGGCGTGGAAGCGAGAGTGGAAGCGCCTATTAAAAATTATGTTTGAAAAAATATTCAAAGGACTAGAGCGTGCGCATGGTTGTACTAAAGTTACAGCATCGGTTGAAGTAGGTGTTAAATTAAAAGGACAATCGTTTGTAGTACGTCAACCAGTGACCACGGACCTGTGGCAAATGCATTTAAAAGGTGAACAAAGTTTAGGTATTATACCTATTAACGAAAACAATGAGTGTATATGGGGTTGTGTAGACATAGATTCATATGCAGGTTTTGATCACAAAAAATTAATAGATAAAATAAAACAATTCAAACTGCCTTTGGCCGTATGTAGGTCAAAGAGCGGAGGAGCACACGTCTTTCTCTTTTCCGCGCAACCGGTAGCAGCAGAAAGAATGAGAGATAAACTAACGGAAATAAAAACATTACTAGGATACGGCGGATCAGAAGTCTTTCCAAAACAAATTCAATTAAAATCGGCAGACGACACAGGTAACTTTTTAAATCTACCATATTTTGGTGGAGATCAAACAACGCGTTATGCGTTTAGAGAAGATGGAGAAGCTGCAACTTTAGAAGAATTCTATAAAATATACGAAGAAATAAAACAATACGATCTTAATTTTGTAAAAATAGAGAGACCTAAATCTGATTACGATGATGCACCACCTTGTATAGAATTAATGGCATTAAATAAAATACCCGAAGGTGGTAGAAACAATGCAATGTTTCATTTTGGTGTGTATGCTAAACAAAAATGGCCAGCAGAATGGAAAAGTAAAATGACATTGTTTAATGCAACAGCGTCAACAACACCATTAAGTGAGTCTGAAGTAGATATTATTAAAAGACAACATGATAAAAAAGAATGGGGTTACAAATGTAATGATACTCCAATGTGTAACTTATGTGATAAAAAATTATGTAGAGAAAGAAAATATGGTATTGGTGAAGAAATAGTATTTCCTTCACTAACTGATTTACAGAAAATTAAATTAGAAAAACCATATTATTATTTAAACGTTGATGGTGAAAGATTACATTTAGAAAATGTTAAATTTTTAAAACAACAAAGTTTATTTCAAGAAGCTGTGATGGAGCAATTAGATTTTATGCCACCTACAGTTAAACCTAAAGATTGGATTAATATTATAAATCCATTAATGAAGAACCACGAACCAATAGATCCACCAGAAGGTGTAGCAACTCAAGATCAATTACAAAATCATTTAGAGACTTTTTGTTTAGATAGGCACATAGGTGCTGATATAAAAGATTTAAAACGTGGAGGTGTATTAACTAAAGATAAACATCATCATTTTATATTTGATAGATTTTATAATGATTTTTTAATTAGAAGACGTTGGGACGTGCCTTATTCTAGAACAGCACAGATGCTAAAAGAAAGATGTAACTGTGATGACAAACGTATTGGTAAAGAAAGAATTTCTGTATTTGTAGTTAAACAATTTGATAAAAAAGAAGATGATTACAATCAAAAAGAATTAAAAGTGAAGGATCCATTTTAATGAACGCAAGAGATGATTTAATTTTATTAGTAGTTCTTACAGCTGCATGGATATGGGTAATTGTATGAGAACAATAGTATTAGGACCACCAGGCACAGGTAAGACTACAACTTTGTTAAATAAAGTTGATGACTATCTTAAACAAACAGATCCTGATAAGATAGGTTACTTTGCATTTACACAGAAAGCTGCACACGAAGCAAGAGATAGAGCAGTTAAAAAATTTAATTTAGAAGAAGATGATCTTCCATATTTTAGAACACTACACTCATTAGCATTTAGAAAGTTAGGATTAAAAAAAGATCAAGTAATGCAAAAAAGACATTATAAAGATCTAGGAAGTAAACTAGGTTTTCCAGTGGGATATGCAGTCTATCAAGAAGATCATGATGGTACCGGATGTACTTTTGGTTCTGATAGTGAATACTTAAGAATTATACAGCTAGCACAACTTAAAAATATTACAATTGAACAACAATATGATTTAAAGGAACACGTTCAAGATCTTTCTTTTAGTAACTTAAGAATTATATCTAATGAATTAAAAAGATATAAAAAAGAATATAATTTAATAGATTTTAATGACATGATTTTAGATTTTACAAAATCAGATAAGTCACCAAAATTTGATGTAGTATTTATTGATGAGGCACAAGATTTATCACTTATGCAGTGGGAAATGGCAAGATCTATCTGGAAGAAAACAGAAGATTCTTTTATTGCGGGTGATGATGATCAAGCCATATATAAATGGGCTGGTGCAGACGTAGATTCTTTTATAGCTTTAAAAGGACAATACTTACCACTAACACAATCTTATAGAATACCTGCTAAAGTACATGGATTAGCTATGGGTATAATTAATAGAATTAGAAATAGAATAGATAAAACTTGGCAACCAAAAGTAAATGAAGGAACCTTACAAAGACATTTTGATGTGGATAGTATAGACATGACAAAAGGCGATTGGTTAGTATTAAGTAGAACTAGACACATGCTTACTGACATTGGAGAATCTTTATATAGACAAGGACTGTATTATAAAAATAAATACAAAAGAACTAATGAACAGGGTTTACATGAAGCAGCAACTGCCTGGGAATATTTAAGACAAGGACAGTTAATAACTTATAAACAGGTAGAAAGCATATCTAAATACATGGGACCAAAACATTGGCACAAGAAAAAAATAAAAGGTATGGCGAAAGAATCTTTTTATGGAATAGATCAACTTGTAAAAGATTACGGTCTTCAAGTTAAAACAGTTTGGTATGAAGCATTTGATGAAGCTGGTCAAACTGAAGTAGATTACCTAAGAAAAATGAGAAAGAACGGAGAGAAGTTAAATGAAAAACCACGTATAGAATTATCTACTATACATGGAGCTAAAGGTGGAGAAGCAACTAACGTTGTTCTATTAACAGATCTTACAGAAAACACTATGCGAAGTTATGAGCGAAATCCTGATGACGAGAATAGATTGTTTTATGTAGGTGCAACACGAACAAAAGAAAACTTACATTTATTAGAACCAAAAAAATATGGGAAGGGATACATACTATGACCAACAGTGACATATTTAAGAAAGATGGGTACGATTCATTAGACAAACAAGTTGGAGGAAAACATTATAAAAAAATGAAGATTCAGCCAGCAGAATTTATAAATGAAAACAAATTACTTTTTGCAGAGGGCAACGCTATAAAATATATTTGTAGACATCAATCAAAAGGAAAAAGACAAGACATAGAAAAAGCAATACATTATTTAGAAATGATACTTGAAAGGGATTACGATGCAGATACCTCTATTTAAACCGCAGACAGAATGGTTACCACCAGAAAATTTTCCAGACCTATCTAAGTATGATGACATAGCCATTGACTTAGAAACTAAAGATCCAGATTTAATGAAGATGGGATCAGGTTCTATTATAGGTAATGGCGATGTTGTAGGTATTGCAGTAGCTGTTGAAGGATGGAGAGGTTATTATCCGATTGCTCACGAAGGTGGTGGTAATATGGATCGTAAAAAAGTATTGAAGTGGTTTAAAGGTGTACTTGATACACCGGCAAACAAAATATTTCACAACGCCATGTATGACGTTTGTTGGATTAGAGCGCTCGGTTTAAGTATTAACGGTAGAATAATTGACACGATGATAGCATCGGCCTTGGTTGATGAAAATCAAATGCGTTATGACTTAAACAGTTGTGCTAAAAGATACACTGGTAAAGGTAAAAATGAAAGCGATTTATATGCAGCTGCTAAAGATTGGGGTGTTGACGCCAAGGCAGAAATGTATAAACTACCTGCGATTTATGTCGGTTCATATGCAGAACAAGACGCATCAGTTACATTAGACCTTTGGAAAGAACTTAAAAAAGAAATAGACAACCAAGATATAAATTCTATTTTTAATCTTGAGACTGAATTGTTTCCTTGTTTGGTTGACATGAAATTTCTTGGCGTGAGAGTGGACGTTCCAGCAGCTGATAAAATGAAGCAAGAGTTAGCGCTACAAGAAGGTAAGTTAATCCAAGAAGTAAAAAAAGAAACAGGAATAGATACTCAAATATGGGCTGCAAGATCGATTGCACAAGTGTTTGATAAATTAAAACTAGATTACGATAGAACTGAGAAATCACAAGCACCATCCTTTACAAAGAATTTTTTGCAGAATCATCCGCATCCATTGGTGAATAAAATTGCTCAAGCTAGAGAGATTAATAAGGCTCATACTACGTTCATTGATACCATATTAAAGCACTCACATAAAGGTAGAATACATGCTGATATAAATCAACTTAGATCAGATAATGGCGGAACTGTGACCGGTAGATTCTCATATTCAAATCCAAATTTACAGCAAATACCAGCTAGAAACAAAGACCTTGGACCACGGATCAGGGCCTTATTTATACCTGAGGAAGGCCATACATGGGGTTGTTTTGACTATTCTCAACAAGAACCTAGGTTGGTAGTGCATTATGCAGCTTTACAGAATCTCTATGGAGTGGGCGATGTATTGGATGCGTATCATGAGGGGGACGCAGACTTTCATACTATTGTCGCTGATATGGCGGAGATACCTAGATCACAGGCCAAGACTATTAATCTTGGCCTGTTCTATGGCATGGGTAAAAATAAACTACAAGCAGAACTTGGTATATCTAAAGATAAATCCGATGCTTTATTTAGACAGTATCACGCTAAGGTTCCATTTGTTAAACAGCTGATGGATAATGTTAGTCACAGAGCACAAGACTCAGGTAAAATTAGAACTTTACTTGGAAGATTATGTAGGTTTCATTTGTGGGAACCTAATCAGTTTGGAATACATAAATCATTGCCACACGATCAAGCGCTCTTGGAACACGGACCAGGGATCAAGCGTGCATTTACTTACAAAGCTTTGAATAAACTTATTCAAGGTAGTGCGGCAGATATGACTAAGAAAGCTATGTTAGAACTTTATAAAGAAGGTATTATACCGCATATACAAGTCCATGATGAACTTGACATATCTGTTAAAGATCAAAAACATGCAGATAAAATTGTTCAAATAATGGAATCTGCTGTTGACTTAAAAGTACCGAATAAAGTAGACTATGAATTTGGGCCAAATTGGGGTACAATAAAATGATAGATTATGGCTTATTTAAATGCAGACATACCTCCAATTTACTGTAAAATAAGGAAGGAGTACTTATATGACCTTACAAAACATCACGGAGAAAGTGAAGAGTGTTGTATCTTTTCTATTACGTCAATTACCGATCGTGCGTTATTATTTAACATTATGTTACCAAATGGTGCGTGCTTTTGGAGATTGCCTATCTCAGCGTTTTTCCAAGAACGTTATGAACGTTCCGAAGTGTTGGATATGCCAATCGACCAGTTACAATTGTGGAATAACTTTAGTTATTATCCTAGTGTTCATTGCTTTAGCTTTTTAAGGGGTAAACGTGGCAAATATTTTGGCAAAGATAAAAAAAATTACCCATTCGAATATTTATTTACTGTTGACTGGGGCCACCCAGATAGTAATATACTAGACACAGAACATTCTGAAATTCCAGCAGAGCACAAATGCGCTCATATACTTGCCCTAGATAGTGGTAATTATGCTGCCCAACCAAACAACCGTATTCTATGGGATGCGCCTAACTACACCACAGATATAAAAGTTCCAGATTATATGGTTCAAACTACAAAATGGAATGTAGAAAACAAAGATTGGTTGACTGAAGATTCAAAAAAAATGTTTTACGAAACAAACGATAAATAAAAATAAATTATGGAGGTTGCCTATATGGAACCAGATATGAATTACAAGTTTACAGCTATTTTAATTATAGCTATTTGTTTATTAGCTGTCTTTGGAGGACCCGCTAGATGAAAATAAATGACAGCACCAATATTGGTCTTCCGTTAAGGAATTTAATTGGTTTGATCGGAGCAATCGTAATTGGCGCATGGTTCGCCTTCGGTGTAATTGAAAGATTAAATCAACTTGAGACTAAGAATCAATTATTTGAAAAAGATTTACTAGAAGCATCAGTTCAAAAACCAATTGACCAAGAACAGTTTATGATCCTGGAATGGCAAGCAACTCAAATAGAAAAGATGCAAAAAATGTTAGAAGCAAATGTGCATACAGGTGTAATGTTATCTAATCATGAAAAAGAAATTGAAAAATTAAAAAAAGATATAGAAAAACTAAAAGACTCAACAAGAGATATAAAATTTAGTAACGGTAATGGAGCGCATTAATGCCAAAATTAGTAATAGCTCTTTGTTTATTTATAAATGGTGAATTAAAAGAACATAGAATTCAAGAATCTATGGGAACATGCCTTAAAATGAAGAGAGAAGCCACTAGAAACATGAATATGGATAATAAACAATTTATGTGCGGTGAGGTTGAAGCGACCCTTGAAAAAAATATAGATGGTAGTATAAGCATAGGTGAAATTATTAAATCTAAATAATAAATTTATGAAAGTATCAGCAGAAGTAGTAAAAGGTATCTGTCCAACATGTGATGAAGATACTATGTTAGTTGGGCTAACAAATGAATTGTATAGATGTATGAATTGTGGTGCAGATCTACAACAACACGTAAATGGTAAGATAAGTTATCTACCTGTTATTGCAACACCTTCAGATAAAAAGGTTCAACCTTTTGTAAAAGAATGGAAAGATGGCTAAACAAAAGTTCACTCATTTTATACCTCGTGATAAACCCAAGAAACGTCGTGGCGTTCACACAAAATCATTAAATAAACACAAAAAATTACAAAAAAAATTAACACGTTACAAAGGCCAAGGAAGAGGTTGACATCCTCTTAAAATATCCTACATTGTAAGTATGAAAGGATATAAAATGAAAGTAAAAGAAATAAATATAAACGATACGTTAAGACACGAAATCAAACAATTAAAAGAAGAAGCCAAAGTCTTTAAATCATATAAAAAATTAATTTTAACAGCTGCTAGATCTGAATACGATCCGGAAGATGTAGTCAAAGGTTTAAAATTTGCTGCTAAATTAATTGATGAAAAGAAATGGGCATTATTAGAAAAAGTAGGTGGAACCTCTGGTGATTTGATGGCAAGAGGTGAATGTTCTAAATGTGGAATTAATTTGGTAGGGGAAAATCTTAGACCAAGAAATTTTACATTACCATGTTTAATAAAAGGATGTATTTATAATACAGAAACAAATGAAAGAGAGGAAATACAATGAGTGTAGAAAACGTAAAAAAATGGATGGATACTGCAGAGATAGGTTCTTCAGTTATTTATTATACAGGTAACCTAGCAGAAGACAGGTGTTATGCAGGTGTACATTTTGACAAAGATGTTGCAGACATACCTAAGGCATTTGCAAAATATGCAGAAGAAAAAAGAGTAGAGTTTTTCCAAAAAAGAAAAACAAAAGTGGATAGATCACAAACACCCAAGAGACCTATTCTTGACTACATAGTTAGGAAAATAAAATGAAAGAAAAAACATTAACCATTACCAGTAAAAATATAACTAAAAAACAATGGTCAAATTTAGTTTTAGAATTAAACTTGATTAAAAAAGCCTGGTCTTCATTTGCAACATTAGAGTTAAATGGTACAAATGTTAAAAAGATCGTGGCCCACGGAACACGGAACTTTGATTCAAAAGTATTAGAAGACTAATGGATCTTATTATTCTACATGATGGTTTGTATCATTTAGTAGAAGTAACTAAAGAAATGACAGAAGGTCATGTCTTTAAAAATTGTTTTGATCTGTGTGATATACTAAGAAAGAAATTAACTGTTTATCATACAGACATAAACAAACATCTATTAAAAGATGGCAGCGTTTTCTTTGGTTGTGTGTGTAATTAAATAATTTCTTCAAGCTTACATGAAAATTTTGTGTAAGCTTCTATGCTATTGGTCCATTCTGGATCAAATCCTGCAATTAATTTATAAGAGTATTCATAACCATATAATATACAACTATTATAATCTTCAAATAAATCTGTTGGTGTAGGTATAACTTTGCACTGATTACTTGCAATACCTGAGCATAATACCATAAATAAAACTATTTTTGTCATTGACAAATCCCTTAATACATCCTATATAGTCATTATAAATAAATGAAAGGTTAAAATGACTGATATAAATAAATACAGAAATGTATCACTAACACACGACACATACAAGACCCTGATAAAGTTATCTAAGGTATTACTACCTGATGCAACATTATCTATAAGTAAAACCATTGAATCAATTGCAAACGAGAAAGCGAAGAAATTAAATGGAAAATTCAAAAAAGCGTAAGCATTCTGGGATATGCCCAGATTGCAATGGAAACGGTTACAAACAGTTCCATTTAGAAGAAGGTAGAGAACATGTGATTTTACAATGTGAAACATGTGACTCGGAAGGAGAAATCTATGTGGATGAGTCCGAAGTTGTTGAGTTTTATATTGATGATGATACTTCTACAAATGATGTTGGTAAGTTGCACTAGGGATTTGACCCCTAATCCTTATACAACTGTGTTAAAATATATGATGGAAGGAAAAAATGAATACTAATTACCATTTAGATATAGCTTATATTGCAGGTCTCTTTGATGGGGAGGGTAGTATAACTAATAAGAAATACAAAGAAAAAAAGAAATCGGGTACGTATGATTGTAGACGGATCAGTATGGAAATTTCTATGACCGATAGAGATGTTATAGAACTTGTACATGAGACGTTGATGGTAGGCACTGTAAGGCCTAAGAAGGTCCCTAAAGGTAAAAAACCACAATGGCGTTGGCGTTGTACGTTTAGAGATTGTTTACAGGTCTGTAAGAAGTTATGGCCTTATGCAACTGTTAAACTTCATGCGATTGAGAAAGTCATTGATCATTATGAACCAGAGATACAAGATCTTGATGATAATGTAGTTGAATTAGATAAATTTAGAGATAACATATGGTTTGGGAAGGAGAAACAATGATAGATTTTTTTGTATATAAATGTTTAGAGAAAATTAATGATGTCTCAACAAAAGTAACAAGTTGGTCATGGCAAAAACTATGGGCTGATAGGATTAATGGATATGGAAACAGAGGAAGACGTAAAGATAAGAAAAATATTAAAAAAAGTAAATAAAGATAAACCACAGTTTGGTCTAGGTCAAGTGCCTCAATATGGTAAATCTAGGTCCGGACGTGAGTATGGTGGGTTTATTAAGGAGTCTACTTATAATAAGATGAAGTATAAACCAACGAACAGAGGTAAAAATATAAATAAAAAAGGACCTTATGAAATTTAAATACGACGGTAAGTCTAGACCTTCTAATAAAGCTTACGATGAGAATTGGGATAGAATTTTTGGAAAGAAAGAGGTAAAAAATGATAACAGACAAGGACGCAAAAGAAATGCACAAGTTGTTCAACAAACTGGACAAAAAAAACATGGATAAAGGTATAAAAAAATCTAATAAATACAACTACATCCAAGGTAAACAGCTCACGGACCCTGGAACAGGGACCAGGGTTTATGAAATAAGTTCTTATAGACTTCCCAGTGTGACTACTGTATTAGGAGCCACAAAAAATCAAGATTTTATAAAAAAGTGGAAGGCAAAAGTTGGTGAACAAGAAGCAGAACGAATCAAGGATCATTCTAGTAGCAGGGGTACCTGTATGCATAAATTCCTCGAGCACTATGTCCTCGGGACTGGTTGCGTTGATCTTACAAGGATTGGACAAGAGGCGCGTCCCATGGCCGACAAAATTATTGAGATGGGTCTTGCGCCAGTATCGGAATATTACGGCTCTGAAGTCACGTTACATTATCCAGGTCTCTACGCGGGCTCAACAGATTTGGTTTGCTTGCACAATGATAAGGAAACTATTGTCGACTTCAAACAAAGTAACCGTCCGAAACGGGAAGAATGGATTGAAGATTATTACATGCAAATTGCAGCATACGCCATGGCCCACGATTATGTCTATGGATCTAAGATCAAACAGGGAGTTATCATGGTATGCACGCCTGACTTATATTACCAAGAATTTAAAATTGAAGGACCTGCATTAAAACAGTGGAAACATGCTTTTCTTAAAAGATTAGACATGTACAATGAGTTGATGCATGATCAGAAAGAAAAAACAACACCAATGAAAGCAGAGGACTTTACAAAATGACTGAAGAACCAGCAGCTAGAACAAGAGCACGATTAGAAAAAACAAAAGGTAGACACAGAGCCAAAATTGAAATTTTAAATGAGATTTTAAATTGGATTGAACTTGGTAAGAGCTTTGAAGATATACAACACCACTGTAGTCTTAGTATAGATTACCATGACATGCAGGTAGAGGTTATTAAAGAACAAATTAGAAGTTTATTTCACGTGGAACAAAACGAAAACGAGGATGTTTAATGAACTGTTGGCATTGTAATAAAGAATTAATATGGGGTGGAGATCACGATACTGAAGATAATGAAGATTATGATATTGTTAGTAATCTATCCTGTCCTAAGTGTCATGCAGCGGTTGACGTGTGGCACCCATCAGAAAAACTAATAAAAGAGTATAAAAAATATGAAAGATCTAAAAAATTTAATAACTAATTACAGAATAGGACAAAAGATAATCATAGGGGATAGTGGTAGGTTCTCGGCAGCAATGCTGGCGTTGGTTCGGTTTCTTTTGCTCCTGTCTTTACATACCGTTAAACCAACAACTACCACAACACTAATTAAGGCAACATTAAGGCAATTGTGTTGTATTTATGTCACAATAACAGTTTAGAACGATTATAAAGTAGTCCCTATATATGTATGGTAAAAGAATTAAAAAAAAAAATAAAAAGTACTCTAGAAATAATGTCATTCTGTCACTTTGGACTATTAGTGTTGGTATACAACAAAAATGTATGCCAAAATGTCTTAAAATAAAGTGTCATGTGACAGATTATTTTGTCACTTTAGTCAAATCTCAGATTGCCTACGCGCGCGCGATACAAAATACTGGAAAAAACCAAACTTTTTAGATACATATATAAAATATGAAAATAAGAAAGAAAACAAAACACTTCAAGAAACTTGCTAAACCCATTCCTGTTGAAACACATGGACTGCCTAACAACGTTAGAGTTGGTTATAAAGATATTAAAATTAGATATGTTAGACCTAATTATAAAAAATGGGAATTAACAGATTGTTTTGGAGAGTATGACTACAGACAAAATGTTATACAAGTACAACATGATCTTTGCGGCCAAGAGATGGCTAATACAATATTTCATGAGATAATGCATGCAGCTGTTCAGGTTTCAGGTCTTAACCAAGAAAAAGCACCTTTAGAAAAACCAGAATTTGAAGAGGCTGTAGTTAATCAGTTAACTAATATTATGGTGGGTGTGTTTAGAGATAATCCTTGGATGATTGATATGCTTAAAAATCAATTAGATGATTCTGAGGACGCTGATTGATCCTCTATGACTTCTGCATCAACAACTTTGTCTTCTAACAATGAAGCGTAATCTTCTTCGATTTGTACCATCTTCATTTCTAATTGTTCTTCTGTCATATCTTCTAATTTCCCATGTTTTATTATTTTTCTGTCTATGTATAGTCCTCCTGCCTTGCCTCGGTTTGTTTCAGCGTTTACAGCAGCAGAGAAAGAATTCTTTTTTAGAGCCAAATCTTTAATCCTAGCTAATTCTGCAATATGGCTTTCAAAAGTCACACCAAATTTTAACATTCTTTCAGCTCTTAATTCATCTAGGTATTTTACAACAAGTGGCGATTGTCTAGGGTTTGTTAACTCAGATCCTTCTTGTCTACATCTTTTCTTACTGTAGCCTGCAAGCTCAGCTGCTTCAGATTTGTTAACAGGTCCATCAGGTCCACCAAATATTAAAAATTCAGCGAATCTTTTTTGCATTTCAGTTAATCTTTTTGGAACTCCCATGTTGACAATTTAAGGTAACTATCCTATAAAGTCAATATGAAAGATTCAGACCCTATACTAGACTTAGCCTTCCTTATTGAAAAACACAAAAAAGAAATTTGGAATTATAAACAAAAAGAAGCCAATTGGCTTAAAACTAATAATGTATTAGAAGGATCTAAAAAAATAATAGATGAGTTATCTTCTAAAATGTTGGTGTTGGTTAGACGTGTTCAAGAATTAGAGTATGATAATAATACTTACAAAAAAGAAATAGAAAGACTTACAAAATCTAAATGAGAGTAAGAGACTTACAACAATTCCTGGCTTCATTCACTGCTAAAGATAAAAGCACTGACAAGCAGGGTAATGCAATTAGTGACGCAGTTATATTTGTAGAGATCAATGGATACTTAGAAGAAATTAAATTAATGGAAGTATACGAAAACAACCAAACTATATTTGGTGCTAATAAAAACCATCATTCACATCGTTTGGTTATGAAAACAAAACGAGATCAGAAGATAATTATCCCTGATAAATTACGCTCACCACTACTATAATGGATGACGATGTTACTCCAAAAAACTCATGGGTCCAGAGGCTAAATTTTACCAACAAATTAAAAGAAATTTTAAAGAATTTTCTCTCATTCGACTGGAGAATAGTAGCTTACTTGGTACTCCTGATCTATTGGTCTATAATACTAATGGGCACTTTTGCACTGTAGAATTAAAAGTCACAAAGGGTAATTCAATTCGTTTTAGCCCGCATCAAATTGCCTTCCATACACGTCACAATCAGAACACATTTATCATAGTAAAGGCCCTTGGTCCTTGTACCCCTAAAAGTTCTTCAATATCCATGTACCGTGGTTCACGAATTAGGGAGCTTGCTGCTTGTGGCTTGAAGCTTGAGGCTTGTAGCGAAGGGCTTGACGCTTGTCGCTTGATGCTTGAAGAGCTTGGCGCTTGAAGCTTGGTGCTTGAAGCTTGGCGCTTGATCCTTGGATCTTGGTGCTTGCTGCTTGGCGCTTGGATCATACCGTTGCTTCCATTTATGATTGTGAAAGAACCATACATAAGCTGGTGCACGCCCGCGCCAGTCCGTCGACTGGTTTGGGCTAATGACCTCCTTCAGGAGAGAAGTTTTTCTAGTGTTTACCATAACTAATATTTTTAATGTCTTTGTTCCAGCATGCTCTACAGTCTAAACATTTATTGCCCTGTTTACCTGATGGGCAAGTCTCGGAGCCGTCAGTCACCACGCTTGAGCTGTGGGTCCAGGCGTTACCAGCGGACCCATCGATACGAGCAGCGGATAACCTTATAATCATATTATCCGGTACATCTTCAGGTGCTGGCAGGTAAGGCCGCTCTTGTGTGGGCATCCAGTGTTTCGTGTCAGGCGTTTGCCTTGCAACTTCTAAGATCTTATTCATGTGTTCAACGCTTTGTACGTCGCCAGCGTCATGCCACCTGAACCACTTCATACGCTTGATTTGTGCAACCATTGCATCAACCCATAATGGATGCTTGATCGCGTCCAGTCTTCTATACTGTGCGGCTTTGATAGCTGGGTATCTTACGTAGTTATTTTTTTTAGCATAACAAAAAAAACAAGGGGACTTTGGATTATTCCAAAGCTTGGACCCTGTTTGACATTCCCATGCTGGTAGTGAATAGCTCTTGCCTGGCATTTTACTTGTACCAGTCAGGCTGTCTGTAATTTTTACGGCGTCTTTTACTAACATATATCTCTCCTTTATTATCCTATAAATATACTTTATTTAATTTTATTTGTCAAGCTTGCTGCTTGACGCTTGCAGCTTGAAGCTTGTCGCTTGTAGCTTGGTCCTTGATCCTTGAGGCTTTTGAAAAAGCGCTCGCAGCTGGCAACATAGGCCGCGGGCAACTGGTGATGCGGTTCAATAAAATAACGCAGCAGGTTATTGTGTGATTTATATCTCATCGGTCACCTCTTCCAGTTCTTCAGGATCTATACCATCCGCAAAGCTGGAATGATCTCCGGTATACTCGTAGAGTTTACCGTCAGTGTTGCCGTCTTCATCCATCAGCTGGAAGTGCAACGTGTGCACTCCCACAAATTTATATTTACTCATCGGTTTCAATCGTTGGGAGACCATTTTTTTCTCTCTCCATATATTTTCTTGACCGCTCCTGATCTTCTTTAACTAAACGCAGGATCTCTTCCAGCGCATTAGCTATTCTGTTTAACTCTTCTCCAGCTTCATATGTTTTCATAATTATACCTTTCTATATGCATCCTATACTATCCTTCACCAGCTGTCAAGCTTGAAGCTTGAGGCTTGACGCTTGAAGCTCAACTCCCTCCTTCTTTAGAATGATTTTTAGAATCATTCTAAACTGGCAATTATTAGCAGGACCTACAGTATAGGTTAAGATCTTACTCTTTCACCCTTCAGTGAAGGTCCAGCAAATAATGATCAGTCACTAGCTACGCGGGGTCGGTCTCTATTATATTAACCGTCTTAGAAGAGGCCACCTCCGAATGTCTACCCGTGTTCTAGTGTTTATACTCACAGTCATAGTAACTGATCCCAGATCCAAGTACCTCCATATGTCGTTACGACATTCTTGGATCAGGGATCAGTGTTGAGCATTTGGTTAGCCTTCTTTTTTTACCGTCTTGATTTCACCAATGACCAGTAACCAAAAAACTGTTAATATTTTGCCTACTCAACATAATCCACGCTAATTTGAGTTTTTTAATTCCGTATATTAGCAAAAGGGAACATCTCCTATATAATACTTGACAATATATTTGTCAACTGTTAAAACAAATTAATTTTAACCAATACAGGAGAATAACAAATGTCAAAAATAAGAATGAACACCGAGTTGAGAAATAAACTGTTTAATAAAATTAAACATGTTTTTGAGAATGAAAGCACACAAGAGAGAGAGGACTACTTACAAGCAAGAGAGAATGTTGATGTTCAATACAAATCAGCATTTGGATTAGCTTCTCAAATAGTTGAAAGAGCATATCCAAGTGATGATGTTGCAACTTTAAGAACTTTCAAAAAGAAATATGGAAGCCCTTGTGATGTTGTAGCAAAAGATAAATGTTTTTACTTTGCACACAACGAAGCAGTTGATGAAGATGGAGAACAAACAGAAACTAAATCACACTTTGATTTTGGATTGTATGGAAATCTAAATGGTAGCGAATACTCAAGTGATGAGGGTAGAAAGTTTGCCTATGCTTATTTAAGAGAAGATTTAAAAGCTATGGATTTAAACCCAGATATACTTGCTCAACAAAATGAGAACAAAGATAATCCACATAAGACAAAACACATGGAAGCTAATGACAAAGCATTGGGGAGAACATCTCAAAGATATGACAATGACAATGATAGTAATGGCATGACTAAAAGTTTCAATGACCAATTCTATCTTGATGTTATTGGAACATCTTATTGTAGGTCAAGAGCAATAGCTTGTACTCAAGATGAATACAAACAACTTGAAGCATGGAGAATTGCCAAAGGTCAAGTTGTATCAACTCATCAAACATGGGTTGATAGTATAACTAAACAATGCGACCAATTAAAAATTGGATTGAAAGCATATAGATACTTGAGTGAAGCAATAGAACTTGCAACTGAACTTGGTATTGAGGTTGAGGAAGCTGAACTGATTAGAACTAACTCAACAGGATTGACAATCTATAATCCTAAAAACCTAGCTGATATGATTAAAGGTTTAAAGAATAATAAACCTTTAACATTAGCCCAGAAGATAGAGGCAAGAAAAAAATATGAACAAAGTGTAAATTAACATTTGACAACTATGGGATAATCCTATAAGATTATCCCATAACAAACATACAGGAGAAATAACATGGAACTAAACAAACAATTCACAATCACTTATTATTCTAACAAGGATAAAAAACACATCACAAGACGAGGCAAGTGGACAGATAAATGTAGATATTGGACTAGCAAAATTGGAGATAGTTTAATAACATACTTTGACATGGACAAAGAACAATACAGAACTGCAAAAGGCAGTTGGAAAGTGAGGTTATAATGGCTGTAGATTTTGACGCTTTAGATTTAGTAAGAACACAAAATCGTGCAGAAATGCACGAGAGAAAAAAGATAGAGTTTTTAGAAGATAGAATTAAGACTCTAGAAACTGCAATAGAAAGCCATGCTAAAATTCTGGCAAGGTTTCAAATGACCGAGGGAGATAAATCATGAGTGAACATGTATGGTGCCACGGACCAAGCTGTCACACTTATCACACACAAGATAGAATAAGAGGTGTTAAAGGTAACAAGGTCCTAAGGACCAAGAAAATAAAACCAGACAACATAGGAAGTATTAATTTCTATAATTATTTCTGTAGTCAAGGTTGTTACAATGACTTTGCTCATAAGTATGTTCAGCAAGTAATTGCTATTGCCCCCAGACACGAGCCATTGGAAACACCTATAGAGGTTACCAAAGAACAGCGAGAGTATGGGTGGAGAGATGGAACATATACTGAAACTGTAATTAATAGGGTTGACAACAATGGTGGATAGTATAGGATAACTATATTAACAAATACAGGAGAAATAACATGACAAAAATAGCCAACACAATAATGGAAACAGGTTACACGTTCCAACAAGAACAGTTGCTACATGCATTGGAGAACCAAGTATGTACAGGTCTGTTAATGTGCAATCCAAGAGTGACAGGCTTTACATCGTTTGCAAAAGCTGTGCTTAATTTTATTAATGATAAGAAAGCACCTAAGACTAAGAACAACTTATACAAGTACTTAGTTAATAACGGTTACTATGAGGGCCTACATAAATTCTCTTGGTCTAAGAGATAATAACTATTGACAGGACTATCCTAATAAACTAGGATAGTCCTACATTAACTTTATACAGGAGAAATACACATGACAAAATATACTTCAAAGATGGATCTAACCAAAGAGATCAAAAAGGAATATCAACCTGGTGGATCTAAGAGACAATATATCTTAGACAAAGCAGTTGAGTACATCAGAGATGTACCCGGCTTACAGCAAGCCAAGCATTATTTCTGTACAGAGAAACTAATGATGACAGAGACAGAATACCTTGAGGCATTGAACAAGGCAACCAATGGCGCAATGGTTAAAGATCTTTGGAATTAATTAATTGACAGGGCTATCCTAATAAACTAGGATAGTCCTATAACAAACATACAGGAGATATATGAAAACAATTAAATACAATAACAAA
>WLWF01000904.1_pt1 | contig 27013 bp, 27 predicted proteins | sample 6718331 | NCBI WGS metagenome assembly WLWF01 (sample SAMN12718692, study PRJNA515312) | sponge metagenome | isolation source: marine sponge | host: Mycale hentscheli | place: New Zealand: South Island, Marlborough, Capsize Point | collected 2003-05-01
TGACCGAAGTTGGATACATCAAAAAGCGAAAAATCCTACATTCCGATTTGATGGATGAAATCCACTGTATTGATAGTGTGCGCGGTGATCCAATAGATTGGGATGACCACTACGGCGGCGCAGACCACCGGGATAGGTGCTTTGGTATTGGACCCGAAGACCCCGAAATAGCAGCATATCAAGCAATTACATTTTTGCCCGCTTTCTTCGGTAATGATTACGGTAAGATTATTGACTGGCGGGAATACACCGAAGCGCGGTATGAAGATCACATATTTATGTGGCAAGATGATATGAATTGTGAAAATTGCGGTTGTGAAACTTACGGGCAAGAATATTGCCAAACTTGTGCGCCCGAAAACTACCAACCTTGGGTAGTTACTCCACACCGTTGCCAAAAACCTCAATAAAATCAAAAACACAAAAAAATTAGGTAGGTTATTTTTTTTGTAGATTATTTTAGTAAGTGTAATAATTACACTTTAGATCTATTTATAAGCGACAAAAAATATAGATCTATTTTATAGGCGACAAAAATTGGTCGTCAAAAAAGTCTCAAAAACACTATAAATTTGATTTCGTCTTTAGATTACTTATATCACAAATCGTAGGTCAATTTAGATCTAAAACAACAAACAACAAACTCAAAATGCCTACCGCCGCGACCGTATCCCCCGCCGAGTATCCAACTCAATACGACTTCCTTTTGAGTTTCGCAAGGGGTTGCCCCGATTTTCCTTACTCGGAGGCGGGCGTGGTTAAGGGGGTAAATGCGAAAGAAGGTCAAACTATATATGATTATATCACCGAATTCTTTGATGATGATATGGGAACCGAAGACTTTGATACGGTTGACGAAATCCACCTCAAAAAGTTTGGTAATACTAATCTTAGTGAGCGGTCGGTGGATTATGCGGAGACCGACCGCAAGAAGCGCCACTACCCCGGACTTTACCCTCAAGAACCATACGCACTAACCGCACTTGCTCGTATGTCCGTCAACAAAACTCTAACAAACCTCAAATTCGTATTGGGTGAAAAATTCTCAAAAGAAAGCACCGAAGATTGGGTTAAGACCTTGTATACCAAGGGAAACAAGGGGTATTGTATTGGTATGTGGAGGTTGCTTGCTCTTACACACTATCTCAATTCCGGTGTCCACGAAAATCCCCGTTTGTGTTGTGCTTTGACACCGGTAACCGATTGTTGTGATGGTCCGTGCGAAGACGACGAGATGGAAAAAGTAGTTGTCAAAACCAAAAAAACCAAAAAAACCAAAAAACAAGAAGAAATCAATATGGATATGATCAAAGAATTCATATCCAAAGCAACATCCGATCAAATCAAGGAAATATCCAAAAGTTGTATGGATAGACAAGAAGGTCTATCCGCTTTTGAGCGGTTAGCGGTGGATAGTGAACCAATCGCCGAAGAAGAAGAAAGTGAAGAAGAGTATGAATGTCCGGAAGGATGGTTTGTGAGTGAGTTTGAGGGTGTGAAGTATTGGGAACACGAAGTAACTAGTGAAATATGTAAACCTTGTGAAAATGTAGAAGAAGCACCAAAGGGTAAGTGGAAACATCCAACTTTTGACAGTATTATTTGGCAATAATTCATATTAGATTAGATTTAGATTAGATTAACTTTTTTTTGTAAAGTGTAATTATTACACTTTTGATTTTTAATCTAAAAAATAATTATATTAGAAAATAATAAATAATGAATGTTGGGTCAGTTGATTTTATTATACCAACTACTACTAAGAATACTGATTGGAAATGCGCCGAAGATACGCACCTGTATAGAATTTTTCTTGATAGTCTGTCCAAGCACCGCCCTGATTTTGTTAATGCTATATATCTCGGATATGATGAAGATGATGAAATCTGGTCGTTAGATTATGAAAGAAATAAAATTAATCAGTTTCCTTTTGATATTCGCTGGAGACCTGTAAGAGTAGACAGGGGCAACGTTGTAGCAATTTGGAATTATCTTGCTACAGTATCAGATGCTGATTATCTTTTTGTATGTGGAGATGATATTAAATTTCCGAATGATAAACACTGGTTGGCACTATTTATGAAAATACTAAAAGGGCAGAAAAATTACGGATGGGCAGCAGGTTGGTCAAATAATGATGATATTGCTACACAGTTCTTAATACATAGAAGGCATATTCATTATTTTGGTTGGGTATATCCTCCATCACTCAAAAATTGGTATTGCGATGACTTTATGTTTAATGTATATCCTGAATGCTGTAGGGGATGGCGTAAGGATTATCCGCTGTTAAACTGTGGCGGAAGACCGAGATACATACCTGAAGATGATAAAATACTTTGTGAAAAATTAGTTAATAGACATAAAAAAACTTTGTTAAAATCTATTCAGAAATAATTAATTTGTAATAATTATTAATGCCTGTTAACTCAATTGTTCATATAAAACCGATTGATGTAGTTAAGGGTGATTTAGAAAAAGTCCTTGATGATATGAAATTAATGAAATTAACAATTGATGAATTAAAAAGAGATATAAAAAAAATTAATATAAAACTGAAAGCAAGAGAAAGTATTGATGATGAAGTTAGTGGTGGTTGGTGGTATTGGAGTTAATTACATAGGAGATGGAATGATAAACATAGTGCCGATAGAAAGGGTGTCATCTACATTAACAAGATCATTAAACATATGACCCGTTCCATCTGCCGCAACATATTGCGATTGATCGGTATGTCGGAAAATGTTGACCCTACCCTTGATGCCGTGCTTCTTCCTAAAAGCAGTCCAAGATTTCTTTGTGAAATCCTTTAGATTAACCGGACAAAACCTACCTGGATTAACTACATCTCCAACATTTTCCCTGATATGATCTGCGAGTTCTTTTTGACAGATAACACATTTCTCAACACCGATTTGATTGGTAGTTTCAGGTGCTGGTTCAGGTGCTGGTTCAGGTGCTGGTTCAGGTTCAGGTTCAGGTTCAGGTTCAGGTTCAGGTTCAGGTTCAGTTGGTGCTACGTGTGCTACCGTATTCACCTCTACCGAGGGTATTTCATCCAGACCTGGAATTACCCTCTTTCGCATCGCCTCAACTGCTGCTTCTCGGTCTCCATCAACATCAAGATTAGAAGAGGGATCTTTCATACCCTTAGCAAGAATATCAAGGACGTGATCGTATCCACCAAATACCTTCTGTGCTTGACTGGAATTCTGAAAACTGAAAACTGAGCGAGCATCAGTACACATATTGTGTAGCATCTGTTTGTGAAGATCGCGAGAGACAGTATCAAAAACCATCTCCCTAAACTTTGCCTTGATTTCTACAGATTTGTCATAGAAGTCTTGCGGATCTGCTACTTCTGAAATCCACTTTAACCAATCATACATATTTTTAGGGAGACTATCTTTCCAAAGGATCATCTGATCAGAAGGAATATCAAAGATATCATCACAAAGAGACTTGAGTGTCATAGTCGTATGAGTTTGTGCTTCTTCGTTTGATACACCGGTCATTACTTGGATGAGTTGTTTGACCTCAGCATTTGCTTTCATCTTTTCACCTTCTTCCTCAGCATCTTCAGCGCCGTCAACCACTTGCCACTTAACATCACCCCTTTGTAGAATTCTCTTAATCGCCAGTTTCTTATTCAGGCAACTCTCTCCAAACATCTCTGCGTAGATAGCAAAGAGTGCTGTATCGGGGAGTTGACGGAGGATATTCATACGCTTCATTTGCTCTTCGGTGGAGGTAGACTTAGACATCTTATTTATTTTTTATATATACTTTAGTTATTTATTTTAGAAATCAAATTTAGAAAGGTTTTTACGGTTTTTTACTAATATATTGTTATTCTCTTGAGGAAGACTTGTCGTTGATTAGTATTTTGTCGCCTATAATCTTTAAGTCAAAGAGAAGGGGTTAAAGACAGGTGGATTGATTTGATATTTTTTCACAGTTGTGTCGTAATTCAGCATCCTTTTTGCTATCTCCCAAGTAGGAATATAGTAAGCAAGGTTCTTTTTCTTTGTATTACAGGGTTTAACACCTTTCTTACCATCTGCTTCTATATTTAGAATTGTAATACCATCTTTCTCAGTAAATTTGCTTGCCGTAGGGACTTTTCCGATTATTTCACAAGTATCATCAATAATGATAACATTTATCATTTGATGTTTAATCATCCTTTTTAAAGCATCTTCGTGGCATTCACATCTTGCCCAATTCTTATCAAAAAATTTAACTCTGTTTTTTCTCTCTTTTAATTTGTTAACATACATTACTGTCACTTTAGTTTTTGCTGGTAATTTAGGTTTTAGTAATTCAGGGTCTAATTCTTTTTTACAATCTTTCAGTTCTCCTCTGAGATAACAAACTATAGATATTCTCGCATATCTGTTATTTAATCCTACTACTCCGACTTCTAAATTATCTTTAAAAATATCAGGCATTTTATCATTTAGTAATTTATCTTCTTCTGTTTCATATAATGCTGTATTAGCGTGGTATTCGTGGACATCCATACAGAGATGATCACCGTGTCTCATATCTATTGCTATTCTGTATTTAGGTAAGATTAAATATCCTCCGTGGTAGTGTCCATATTCTAAACAAGATAAATTACCAAATCCATAATCACCAGCATCCTTATGGACACCTGTTCTAAAATTTCTATTAATAGTTATTGTTGAGAAAGGAGTTTCACCAACTACCATCTCAGGTTGTATCATCGCTTGCTTCATCTGCTTCTCATACCACTCAGGATGTAATTTTTTATAACTATCAGATATTGCCTGAATACACGGTGTCCCATCTTCTACCTTAAGAAACTCTTGTCTGCTGTAATGAGACATTCTACAGGGTAAATTCATTTTCATTTGTTTGCTTTCACTCCAATATCCTACAATATTACTTGCTACTTCATTCTGAACTTTCATCTTACCATCTGATTTTCCAGATAAATTTACATATGTTGCTGACCAACCACCTTTATTCATAGATATAATCGGTCGCTTTTTCCAATAAACTGAATTTGGATCTATTGGACCTGCTGATGCTCCCCTTGAGTGTGTTGCTCTTGCCAGATTTTTTACTGCTAAAAATGCTATATCTGCTTCATCTCTTTTTAATAACTTTTTTCTGAATTTAAATAAGATACTTCCATCTTCTCTGAAACAATCACAATCCTCTGTAATTAATGTATCATAATAACTATCATCTAAATATTTACCTTTTAACAGGTCGCATTCTTCTTCAGGTAATTTTACCGGTGCTATAATTTTCATTTATATATTATAAGAGAATATTTATTTGATACAAAAATCAAAAGTGTAATAATTACACTTTACTAAAAATAATTAATTTTGTTTGATATATTATAAAATGCTTCATAATATAATTTATATGATGGTTAGAAGTCCTTATGATGAATATGGTTGCTGTGCCTCCTGCGGATATACTTGGTGTGAAGCATTAAATGAATGTATAAGAGTTTGGGAAACATATTGTAAGAGTTTAGATGATGGGCACTAGGATTTTGTAAAAATAATGTTTTTTTAATTTTGTTTGATATAATATAAATATGCCACGCAAAAAATCGCCTCCTCAGAAAGCACCTGAATATCAAAAAAAGACACCTGGTAAAGCAAAAGATGGATCTAAATGTTATACTCGTATGAATAAGGGAGGTGGTAAATATACTACCTGTGAGGGCACACAGGGTAAGACAACTAAAAAGGGAAATGCTCGTAAGGGTAAACCTGTCGGCAGTCGCTTAGCATTTGATGCTACGAAACAAGAAGCAGATAAAAATATGAAAGAAGGATCAGTAAAGGTGGTGGGTAAAGGAAAACCAAAGATTATTGATAATAAAGATGAAAAGGTATTTATAAGACGCATACAAAAATTAGCAGGATGGACACCTGAATTTGCCCCTCTTTCTGTTGCTCAGAGAAAACGATTACTGGCAGCAAGAGGAAAAACTGATGTATCAATAGAAGTTGAGGATAAGGTAGGAATTAGAATTAATCAATCTGGTAAAAAAGGGACTATAATGAAATTTGTTAAAGTGTAATTATTACACTTTACGTTTAAAACTTAAAAATAAAATCTTTGTTTATATAAATGGAATTACAAGACAATACTAAAATGTTTGAGGTCCATATGTCTCACTCAAGAAAAGAATTACTTGATATTATCCGAATATTTAAATTACCAATAACAAATAAGAATGATAAAAATAAGAAATTATTACAAGCAGCAATAGTTGAGTGTGTTAGATTTTTAGATAATATAGAACCTGAAGATGAATATTTCTTTATCAATAGTAAAGAAGAATTAATAGAATATCTACAAAAACAAAATCCAGCAAAAACACTTACTATTAAAGAAAAAACTGAAGTAATGATGGTAGCAAAAAAGTTAATCGCATACAGCAGATACGGATATTTCCTACTTCCTCAAGGATATATGGATGCTGTAGATGTATATAAGGATGCTGTTTATGTTGCTAAATTTCCTGAAATACCAAGCGTCAGAAAAGCAGTAGAATTAATTAACAAAGATCCAAAACTTAGGGATAAGGTTGAGATGGTTATTCCTCGTAGAGTTAAGAAACAATTAGATAAGCGTAAGGCAGTTAAGCAGTCTGCTATACCCTTGTATGTAAAAAGAGGCGAATTTATCCTATCCTTTGATTAGTATTACTATTTAAAAAGATATTATTACTTATATTTATGGAATTTCCAAAAGTCGCACCCTGTAATTTTAATGAAAATTTTTTAGTTTATTCTGATGGTTCACTTTACTGCTCAAGAAGAGAGGAGTATAAAGCATTAAGCAAAAACGGCAAAAGATCCCCTTATGTTCATTATATAATACCTTCACCTGTAAAAGGTCAAAAAGCAAAAAAACATTATGTTCATAGATTAGTCGCTGAGCATTTCATACCTAATCCTGATAATCTTAGAGATGTTCACCATAAGGACAACAACCCTAAAAATAATGATGTATCTAATCTTGAGTGGTTATCTCATAAAGATAACTGCCATAAAAAAATAGGCGATCCTAAAAAGATAGTTGCGAGAAAACCTAATGCTTATATATATGATTGGAAAAAACCAACTGAAGAAGGTCAGGGTAAAGTATTTCATTTTAGGGGATTAATCAATTGTAATGTTCCTCCTATCCAAAAATATTTTAAAGATCTACAAAGTGCTAAAGAATTTAGAGATTTTTATTTCTTAACTCAAAGTGCCGTAGCATAAGTCCTAGCAGCAGTTTGGACTTCGTGTCCTCTCCACATAGCAAATCTTATCTTATCTTGAGTTGATCCAGTATCCCAAATTTCAGTAATTAGAAGTTTTGTTATATCTGTGGTTGATGCTTTAATTTCATATTTTTCCAGTAATCTTTTTGTAAATAATGAAAGATTATTTCTTTGTTTATCCTGTGCTTTTTCTACAGTTAAATTATCTTTAGGAGTAAAGAATACGTGCTTATCAGGTCTGTTTTTGAGATGTAATTTTAATGTTTCCTTTAGTTCATCATCAACCTGAATTTCTCTTGTTCCATATTTCTTATTTGTCTTGTATCCATTAAAATTAAATTTCATATAACTATCTTCTACAATCAGAAAATTTCTAATACCTTTGTCTTCTAAATTATCAAAATCAGATTGAGAGATAGTTTCTAATGTTGCTGTTTCTAATCTAAAAGGATATTTTGCTATAATCTGAAATAAACAATAATTCTTGATACCTGCTTTCGTTTTTGCTTGCTCCTTTAAGTCATCTAAAACTACATCTAATTCTTCTCTTGATATTTTAGTTGTTTGTATTGGATTTTTTCGTTTCTGATCTTCACGCCTTACTTGTAATTCAGTTTCCAGTGCTCCATATGTCCCTGATAATTCTAAATCAAACATATCATTTGCTATTAATATAGCATTTGTGTATGATAACATAGTAGAATATCCTAACTTTTTTCCATTCCAATCTGATTGTAAACAAGCAAAAGTATGCCCTGTATCTTCTATCATACCTTCTATTTGTGTAATATCTTCAGGTTCACTTCCATAACATTTTGTATATAATCTTCTAATATTATTTGATATTTGATCTAAAGATGATTGTTTCCTCTTTCCATTATTTTTCTCAAGAAGTAATTTATTAAATGCTTCCATATTATTTATTTATAATAATATTTTTTTTAAAATCAAATTTATAATAAAATTATAAAGTGTAATAATTACACTTTACCAATTAATGCCGCGAGCAGTCAAAGCAGCAGAAAGGCGATCCATAGAGGATAGTTGAGGTCCTTGTGTTGGAATAGGTGGTGAAACATTAGAGAAATCAAGTGTTCTGACTGTCGGATCCTCAACGAAGATAGGAGGGGGCAATTCCGGTTGAGAAATAGTAACATCTGGAAATTCTCTCTTAATATCATCTACTTGTGATTTTTTGAGATTTCCTGATAATGTCATATTTCTGTGAAACCAACTACCTCGTGCTGTATTATGTTTTTCTTGTATATCAAAATGATTAGTGCTTCCTATCTTACCTGTAAAACCTATATCATAAAATCCTACTTTGTTTCTATCTGCTATTGCTGCCGATATCCCCGCTGCTACATCAGATCCTGTGCCTAACAGAGCATCAAATGTTTGCTGACCTAACGGTGTCATAGTAGATGTCATACCAACTACTCCCGGTGCCTCTGATACAATCGCACTTCTTAATGATGCTACTGCTTCCTGAAATTGAGGTTTCGTAACTGGTGCTGTTGATCTATCTGTACTGGTTTTGCGTAATCTTTTGCCTTTTTGTATTTTTTGTCTGCTTTGCTGTGTGCCTTCACAAGTAGTATATTTACCGCCTGCTTTATTCTGACGTGTATAACATTTAGATCCGTCTTTTGCCCTACCAGGTGGTTTATCCTTATATTCAGGTGCCTTTTTAGGAATACCTTTTTTACGTGCCATATTTATATTATATGAAACAAAAAATTAAAAATCAAATTTTTACAAAAGTGTAATTATTACACTTTAGGATTTCTGGCGTAAGTGGAATACAACAATAGTATTACCTGAAAGATCACTTACAGGACGTTCATTAACATCTACAATTTGGACTTCTATATTATTAAGGATTTCAGGTGTAGTATTATGAAGATCAACATAAGTCTTTTCACCCGGAGCAAAAAACAGAGTTCCAAATTCACGACCATCATTTGTAAACCGAGGTAAATGATAGAGTATCTTACTGACTGATGATTTAGCACCGTTATAAGATTGGATAGGCATATTATTAATCCTAACAAATGCTGAATGAGACCTGTATTCAGGAGCAGCAAATGAAGAGAATGTCACCGTAGCATCAGCATTAGATAAAGCAGCATATCCATCAGCAACACCTTCTACTTGATCTAAGAAAGACTTATCAGGAAATCCAATACTTCTATTGATTTTAGGTTGACCAGAGAAATCACCTGTGCGATACTTACCTTCTAAATAATCGTGGACGGATGTAGGTTCATTATATCCAATAATTAATGCGTGTGTTTTATTCATACCAGCATTACCAGCAAGTTCTCCATCATATTCATTAATTGATGTTGATACGTGTAATTGATCTACAACCATCCTGTTTTTAGTATCACATAAAAGAGTTTGAGATAAACAATAAGGTCTATCTAATGTATCCTCAACAATTGCTTTGTTTTTATCGCCACCAATCTTGCCCCTGGCGTATCTCATTACCCTGTTATTTGTGTAGAAATCATCACCTGTCTGAAATACTTTAGTTGTATCATCATAAGTCGGAAATCTGTATGCTGTTGCCGATGCGTAATGAGATGAATAATTATTAATTGTTAAACTTTCTCCTTTTGTAGCAATATTTAGACGAGGATACAGAGCATTACGAGTTTCACTAATCGGGACGAAACTTTCCCATCGCTTTGTCTGACCAATATTACCTACCATCAACTGACGACCTCCGGGATCTCCAATCTTACCAAAGTAAACTTCCATCTTATCTCCGTTAGGCGCAAACTCAATACAAGTGAAAGAAGCATTAAAAGATGATGTAGTAATCTTTGCTGAAGCGTGAATATTAGATCCAGTCTCTCCGTAATATTTAACTTCAGATTGGACTAACTGATTTGTATAAACAGTATCATCATATGATAAATTATAGATGCTAATATGTGATCCATCATTTTCCACCATAAAATCATAAAAATCCTTCTGATTTCTTCCATTAAAAGGATTAAACATATTGTATTTGGTGGACATAACTGCCCCTTCAGGAATACCGCCATCAGGATGACGAGTTCCGGGTAAGAGATTAGCACGCTGTCTGTCTGCTCTCGTAGCAGTTGTATCTCTTGTATATTCCATCTGAGGACGAGAAAGACCTATACGCCATCCCTTTCCTGCCTTACTTGTGTCAACATTAAAAAATCCATCAACTAAACCTAAAGGATGTCCGTGTCCAATCATACTACATCCCATCGCATCCATTTCCTCAACAACTGTATTAGAAGCATTATTTGTTGCTAATCTCTCAATTTTTTTACCAGGTGATGCTTCAGAAGATACCCAACTAGTTCCAGGAGCGTGTATTAATGATAGATTGTAAGGTCCCTGCCAATAAGTGCCAAGCATAGTTCCTGTTAAAGCAGTAATATTACTTGTGCTACTATCTCCTCTTTGATCACACTTAATAGTTAATCCTGAAATAGCACCAGAGGCATTTGTGCTTTTTCCTACTGTCCAACGACCAAAAATTTCAGGATTTCCATAACTTTCATTAAGTCTGTCCTGAATTTCTGTTATCCACTCATCTATGTTATAAACACCTGGTTTAGGACGAATAGGAATAGGCATCTCTAATCTACTCTCTTCATCTCCTCCTCCAGGACTATCTGTTGTTTGTAATTTTCCAAAGTATCTATAGAAAAGCGCACCGTCATTAATATCCATAAGAGCATCTCGTCTAATCTTGATACTCTCAACCGCTATTTCAGCATTCTTAGGTATTTTTATTGGCGACGTAAAATGATTTTGGAAACTAGAAGGTGCTTCTATACCTGAAAGAGTTTTAACTGTTGTAAATCTCTCTATTCCTCCATAGTCTGACTGAGATGATGATGCTACAATTAAACTCATTATTTATATTATTATATATTATTTTTTTTTAAAAGTATAAATTAAAAATATGACAAAAAAGAAAGGTAATCAGCAGAAAATGAAACCTTTAGAAGAAGACCCTTGCCCTAATTGTATGTATGGCAAAGATAGAAACCAGCATAATGTTCCTGGAAGAGTAGAAAATTTTAATAGAGTGAAACCGACTGAAGCATTCGGTCCCGGAGTAAAACAAGCAAAGAGAAAACCAAAACCAAAACCAAACAAACCAAAACCTAAACCAAAACCAAAGAAACCTAAGACTTACTCATACTAATTAATTGCTCAACTTGATCCTCAAGTCTTTCTACTTTTTCTTTTAATGTCTCTATTTCTCGGCAATTATCTCTAACAATATATTCTGTTCTTTGTTGCTCTTTTCTTAGATCGGTTATATGTTTTGCTTGATTATTCATAGTATTCTGAAAATTTTGTAATAATTCTAAATGAAGCATTAGCATCGGTGAAGACTTAACACGCCTACTATAACCTTTAATCTGATCTTCAGATATATCTTCATTTTCTCTCATATACATTTTGAGGGTATCAAAAACTGGAAATTGCTTATTTAATCTACTCATATTGATTAATATATTTTTTTAAAAATAAAATCAAATTTTAGAAAGGTTTTTTTGCTAAAGTGTAATAATTACACTTTAGTAAAATATTCCCACGCTTGTCTAATTTTTCTGAATAGTTCTGCTGATCCACCTTTATCAGGATGTGCTTTTCTTACTTCTTTACGATATGCTTTTTTCATATCTTCATTACTTGCTGATTTCTTTAATCCAAATACAGAGTAAGGATAATCAGGGGCAAGTTGTTCTTCTTCTTCTACTCCTGTAAAAAATCCACCAAAATATCTACTCCAAAAATCCCTTGCTTTCTTGTCGTTATATTCTTGATTTCTTGCTTCTCTTTTGATTTTTTCTTCTTCTAATCTTTGTTTTAATGCTTCTTCATAATCTTGATAATATTTTGCTGATTTGATAAATACTCCTCCAGACGGAAATGAGGCGCAAGGGTAAGCGATATTAAAATATCCTTTTGGATATCTACACCCGTTCACCACAATCATAATAAACTAATTTTATTAAAAAAAATAAAATCAAATTTTATAATATATTTATGTCTGAAAGTTCGGTAATTACTGTCGCCGCTTCAGAAGAGGGGCAATTACAAGATTACTCGGTTGATCAAGCAGCAGGGGCAATTGTATTAGTATTAGGGGCAGTAGCATCCCTACTCCTTGTTATTTGGCAAAGTAAATGTCATTGTAAAATGAATTTATGTTATATTTTTCAGTGTGAAAGAAGACCACCAAGTGAAGAAGAGATGGCAGGTCTCAAAGATCAAGCACAGAAATTAAAAGATAAAAAAGATAATAAACCACCTGTTAAGAAACCACCTGTTAAGAAACCTAAACCAGATGAAGAAGACCCTGATTATTTATCAGCAGATGATGTAGAACCTGAACCTGAACTTATCCCTTCCACAAATACTTAACTGCCCAATAGTTAGGACTATTCTTATCTTTCCACGCTAAACTACCATCTTTCTTTTTGATACCTTTTGCTCTTGCTAAATAACTTTTTCTTTGTGCTGCTGTTGCTGTGCCAGATCTGAAATCATCCATACCAGCGGCACCAAAATGTATTAATCTTTTACCACCTGAAGCACTCTTAACATATACAGACATCTTTTTACCTGCTTTTTTACTCTTAAAGGGTTTGTAAAGGGGTTTATTGTCGCTCATTTTTAAAATATACAATCAAAAAAATAATAAAACTATTATTATAAAATGCCTCCGTCAAAGACTAAACCAACTAATCAACCTGTAGATCTACCTACTCGGAAAACAAAACCACCAGATGACCCTACTATTATGGTAGGAGGTCAACCTAAAATAGATCTAAACGCAACAAAATTACAGATTAATGAATTCTTAAAACGTCATAAAGTAATTAGACCTTCTGAAGGAGGTAAGAGAAAATCCTTAACAAAACTAAGAGAAGAACTTAAGGCAGGAGGACACGTAGTCGGTGTAGAGGGTAAGTCAAGCACAGTAGCAAAAGGTAATACTTTAAGCAAATTACAAAGAGCAGAAAAAACAAAAAAAGAAGCAGAATATAAACAATTGATAGCATCTAATCCTCAAGGATTTAATGTTAAAAATACAATAAATATTCTTGGATTTAAAAATAATCCTATTCCACCTAAACCATCAGCAGCAGAAATAGAATTAGCAGGATACGGTGGAATTCCTATTAATTACTCTCCACCAGCATCTACAGTATCTTCTGCCCCTGATATTTCGCAGGGTGTGCCAGTAGATGAAATGAGAATTTATTTATCAGGTAGAATACCTAATACTGCTTTTAAGGATCTAAATAAGAGAAGTTTAAGGGATCTTTATAATGAAGTAAAAGCAGAAGAAAATGAACCATCATCTGAAGAGGAAGAACTAGTATCGGAAGAAGAAACATCATCTGAAGAAGAACTATTATCTGAAGAAGATGAAGAGATAATTTATAGTGATGAAGAAGCACTTTTCGCATCATTCCCTCCAGTAGTAGATCCTTGGGGACCTCAAATAGATCCACACGGACCTGGTGAAGATGCTGAACCTGCTTACCTTAAGGCAGTGAGAGCAAGAAAAGCAAAAGAACCAGCAGCAGATCCATCTGGTAAAGTGGAGAGTGAGTTTGGACTACTTGAGGTCGTTGATGATGATGATGAAGGAGAATTTGAGGAAATATTCTATGAAGGACGAGAATTTAAGATTAGAGACGAGGATGATTTAGAAGCAGGGACTGATGTATATGAAGATGGTTTGATTTCTATGGAACTCGTTAAGGTAGGTAGGTGGGGCACTCCTGAAGATAACCCTGATCTATTTGGAGAGGAAGAAGGTGAAGAACAAGTACTGTTTTTTACTCAAGCATTATTAGACTACCACCAATCAGAAAGGGATTAAAATGAAAAGTGTAATTATTACACTTTACAAAATGACAAAAATATTTTCTAATTTCTCTATTGGAAATTTTATATAAATAGGAAGTATATATGTCATATCTTGCTGATGTTATTATTCCTGATAAAGAAGTAGATGAGATGGAAGTAAGAGAAGTAGAGCAAGAGGAGTATGTAAGTGATGAAGAAGAGCAGGGTGTTGAGGAGGAACCGGAACTTCTACCTCCCCCACCAGAAAAAAAAGTCAAATTAAAAAAAGAAGATATATTTAAACCAAAAACAGCACCTCCTAAGAAAGTCAAGGTTGCCCCTGAACCTGTAGTGGAAAATGAGGAACCAATCATTCCAAAAATTGCCCCTGTAAAAAAGAAAAGGCAACTCTCTGAAAAACAGAAGGAAGCGCTTAAAAGAGGTCGTGAAGCAAGAATGAAGAAGAAGAAGCAGGCAGAAGCATTAGCAACACCTGCCCCTGAACCTGCGCCTAGCGCAAAACCTGAACCTGAACCTGAACCAAAACCAGAACCGCACCAACAATATTTTACTCAAGAACAAGTAGCAGATATGATTTATTCGGGTGTCCAAAAATATGATACAGAAAGAAAAGCAAGAAAACTCAAAAAGAGACAATCACAAGCAAAACAGAAACACGAAGATAAAGTATTTAATGATATTAATTCTCAACTTAGAGTTAATGATCCTTGGGCATCTGCCTTTAATTTCTAAAGTGTAATTATTACACTTTACGATTAATCTATAATTTTACATCTTTTATCTTTTAAAACAGGATTAGGTCCTGCTTTCTTCATTTTGATACTTACTAATCCAGGGTATGTATCAGTTAATAATTTTAAACAACCATCAAAATCCCTATCTTTTCCCATCCCTCCTACTGCTAAATATTTAGTTTTACAGCATATATAATTTAATCTTACAACACCACCATCAGCAATATAATGTTTAATACATCTTTCATAATCTTCATAAGCATCAATATCAGGTGTTATATTTAACATATCTTTTCTAATTTTAATACCAAACAAATGACCAATAATAAATTTATAATCATATGAAATATCATTTTTCATAAACATAGCATTATCAACAGGATATACTCCCCAAAGATGCCTACCTGATTTTTCGCATTGCTCAAATGCTAAATCAAACTCTTTTTTTAAATCTAATTCATCATTAGCAAAACTAGGTGGTTCCCATCCTCTCGGATTTTTCATTTTGATTAACTCAATATCATCATCAATACTAATTATTTTATCTCCTTCATTATAGTGTTTAAGAAATATAAATTCTCTGATTTGTCTGATACCTTTTTCACCAATAATAATATTATAATCAGGATAATTATTTTTGTATAAATCATACTGCTCTTGATTAGCAACAAAGATATCAATACAGTCTTTATCTATTCCGTGTTTTTCTAATGTTTTTAGTGTTTTTTGACCTAATCCCTCTACTCTGTTGTAAGATGGTATTGCTATTCTATACATTTAATATTGTTGGATATTATTTTTTTTATGTTTTAAATTAAAAAATTATTATATATATAATGAATAAACAAAAGAATGATAAAGTTGGGAATGTGCCAAAGATTATGCCTGTGGTTCCACCAGAAGACGCAGGAAGCGACGAGCACCCTGAGATACATCCGCATCTCCCTCAGATTGCGGGACCTGGTGGAGGAGCACTCCTCTTAATGATAAGTCCTGTGCGGACCGGAAAAAGCACGATTATTTCTAATCTTTTGTTAGGAGATAGTGAGATGGGATTTTATGATGCTCAAGATCGCTTCCAGACTACAACAATTATTAGTAATACAATTGCTAATGACGTAACTAGTAGATTTTTAGCAAAAGCATTTGATACACACGATAGTTATAATGATAATATTATTGATGGAATAGTAAGTCAACAGAAATCATATGATAAAGAAGAGCAACCTGATATTGCGGTAATTTTAGACGACTGCTTAGGAAGTATTCGCAGAGAAGCAAGGATTAATCATTTAGCATCACGTTTCAGGCATTTTAATATTAAATTATTGATTATCTCAAGTCAAAATTTCAGGTCTTGTAGTCCTATTATTAGGCAAAATGCTACAAATGTTATTGTAGGATCTCCTTTTCCAAATCAAAAAGAATTAGGTAAGATGGCAGAGGAGTATGGAGATGTCTTTGGTGGTGCTGATAATTGGTTAAAAATTTATCAAAAAGCAACACCTGATAAATATAATTTCTTACATATGGATTTCCAAAGTAATCCACCGAAAGCATATCGTAATTTTGAGGAATTAATAGCAGAAGGTCAAAATATAATAGGAGATATCCCTGAGTTGGATGAAGATTTACAATTAGAAGAAACAGAAAAAAAAGTTTAATATATTATAAATATGGATATGTATGGCATCAGCAACGCGGTGATGGAAGAAAATACATTACACGGACGTGCTGCTCTTGAGAAAGCACAAAGAGAAGCAGATTTAAAAATAGCAACAGGTGTTTTTAATCAAACAATACGTGATACAAAATCAAGAGATACTACAGCAAATGAAAAAACAGAAGCAGAAAATGTTTCAGATATTCAGAATGTTATTCAGACAGGAAAAGGTTTAGTCAGAGGTGCGCAAGGAGCATATGCTGGAGCAAGGGACGCAGTCCAAACAAGTGTAGCAGCACAGAGAGATGCTGGCGCAGCAGAAGGAGTATTAGCATCAGCAAGAGATCTAAACCCTATGGGGATTACGCAGTCAGGTGAAGCACTATCAAGTGAAAGTAGTTTAGCATCAGGGGCAAGAACTCTTGGCGGTGCTTTAGCAGGAGGGGCAAGAACTACAGGAGCAGGATTAGCAGGAGCAGGTCGTGGATTTATAAGCGGAGCAGATGAAGCATTTGGTGGAACAGCATTAAGAGGTATTACAAGATCTGTAGCAGGAGGTGGTGAAGGTTTATCAGGTGTTGAGGGTATCATTCAGAAAGGTCTTGTTAAGGCAGGTGGTGGTGAAGCATTAGGATTTGTAGGTGCTAAAGCATTTGGTGCGGCAGGTGGTATTATGGATGCTGGTGGTGAAATAAATTCATTAATTAAAACTGATGGAAAATCAGGATTTACTCGTGTTGATAGTGCTACAGGTAAGAGAGTTAAGGAAAGCGGTTTAGATATCGCTGGAGAGTTAACTACTGAAGCAGGATCCGCATTAGATGTAGCATCTGCTTTTACCGGTGGTTTACTTGTCCCTTTCGCAGCAGCAGTATCTCTTGCTGGTGCTGGATTATCTGTAGCAGGTGGTATTGAGGATGAAAAATCAGATGATAAATCTGTTGGTATAAATTCAGATGGTAGCACAGACGCAAGTAAGGCACCTAAACTCGCAGCAGCACCGATATCTCAAGCATTTACTAGTCTTGGATTTGTTGGTAATATGTCTCATAATCCTATTGCTAATATTGCTTGATTTACTAAAGTGTAATAATTACACTATTCATTTTATGTTTTTAATTTTTTAATTATATTTTTTTTTGTTTTCATATAGTATAAATAATATGAGCAACTTTTGGACTGCGGAAGATAAAATCCCTATTGGACAAACCAAAACTGCTATCCCTGCTGAACACGGACTTGATTATTCGCCAGGTCAGAAGATAGAATTTCATATCCCTGCTTCTGTTAATTTTTTCCAACCGAAGGAGAGTTATTTAAAGTTTGATGTTAAACTAAGCAACGACAGCAACCCTGCTTTTCTTCAGTTAGATGGTCAGTTAGGTGGATCTGTTTTAATCAGGGATCTGAGGATCTATTCTGGCGGATCGGGTCGTGTCCTTTTAGAGGAATACCAAAATTATAATGTTTTAACAGCATTAAAATATGATTATGAAATTAATGATACTATCAAACAGAAACGTGCTTTAACTGAAGGATGTGTTTTCTATGATGAAGATAGTAGATCTACTACTGGATTAGTCCAAGATACTGCTAATAACGTCAAGAATAATCCTTACTTTGCTACTCCTGGTGCTGTCCGTGATGGCACTTCTGCTGAACCTGGTTTTAAGAAATGTAAGTGTCTATTACCGCTGAATACCGGTATTTTCTCAAATGATAAGATCTTCCCTGTTGGTCTTACCGATGGTCTCATCGTAGAAATAATTTTAGAAGACAAAAAGCACTGCCTTCGTGCTCTTGATACTGTGCTTCGTCGTCGTAAGCGGATGGGTAATCCTGTTTTCCTTTCTGCTGCTAAGACTGATGATACCCCGCTACCTGCTGATGTTAATGCTACTCCTATTCTCCCTGTTGGATCAAGTGTTGCTAACGGATCTCAGTTTAAAGAATTCTATGTCAGACGTGATAATACGATGGGTGTTAATGCTTCTGTAGGTGGTAGTCAAATACCTTTCTGTGTTGGTCAGCATATTAGTTTCTTAGATGTTGATACTAATACTCTCAATCCGTCTCTTGTTAACTCATCGCACGGTGTTATTCAGAGTATATCATATGATGCTGGTGCGATTAATGCTGCGAAGGTTGTATTAAATGCTTCATATTCTCCGGCAAATACTTTTGATAGTAATTTTGTTGTTATTGATACTTCTTTAGCAAATGCTGGCACTGCTTGGAAACCTACTTACGAGGTTACGGATTGTGAATTTATTGTTCAGCAGGTGACTATGCCTCAAGGTTATACATCTAAATTAGCATCTATGATGAAAGAAGGAGGTGCTATGAATTATGATTTCCTTTCATTTACTAATTACAAGACTTCTCAAATTGCTTCTGAAAAACTTACTACCTTACGAGTGCCTTTAGTTCAGTCTCGTGCGAAATCTGTATTAGCGATACCGACAGATGCTACTGTTTATACTCAACTACAGAGTATGGATGCTGATGGGACGGAGGTTGAGTATTATGATAGGCAGGATATAGACCCTGGCGGACGTGGTGCTAATCGTAGTGTTCGTTCCGGTCTTGTAGGTATTTCTGATCATCTTACTCAGTATCAGTTATTCTATGATGGTCGCCTCAATCCTTCTCGTAAGGTGAAATGTGATAAGATTTCTAATAAAATTAGTATTGATCAGCAACCGCTTATTGAGTTAGAAAAGGCACTTGTTATGGCAGGTATTAAACCTCATAGTATGCTCAATTTCCAAAAGAATTTCTGTATCGGTAGGGCATTATCTCTACAGGATGGTGTTTATGATACTAGGGGCAAGGATTTCCAATTACAGGTTGAGTATCAGGAAACTACCCCTCCGGCATTTAACAAACTATGGAATGTTTGGTGCGCTCATCTTCGCCGGATTGTAATTGCTGGTAATTCTATTTCATTAGTAGTTTAATTTGTAAAGTGTAATTATTACACTTTCGGATTTTTAAAATTGTATTGATAAAAATTAATTGTTATATATATCATAAATATGACAAGTTATTCCACACATCAGGAAATCGTGCCGAGTAATATTACTTCGGATGGGAAATTATCTTATTATAACGGGCAACCGACTATTCAGTTTCTTTTAGGTGAGCAGGATAGATTTGTTAAACCTGGCACTATTCGCCTTGTAGGTGAATTTACAGTATGGAAGGATGCTGCTGGGACTACTCTACCTACTGAAGCAGATGGTATCCGTATGAATGAAAGATTAGGAGTAAATGCTGTAGTAGATCAACTTACGATTTTCAGTCAAAAATCCGGTCAGGTAATGGAAAGTATCAATCATCATAATCGTATGATGTCTTCGTATCTTGGAGTTACGCAGAGTTTAGATGATTTTGCTGGACATACATATGAAACGGCACTACGTTTCCCTAATTTTAAGGCGCAGGAATTAGGTGTAATTACGAATACTCAGGCAGATGATGCGCAGGGTAAGAATGAATTTTGTATCCCGTTAGTCTGCGGTCTATTTTTAGGACAGGATCCGATACCTCTTTCAGGCACTTGGGGTGTTGGTGGTATGCGTATAGAAATACAACTTGCCCCTGATAGCAACGTTTTATTTTCCAAAGATAATACTTCTACTGCTCTTCTTAATGCTCATTATGAATTATCTAATGTCCGTCTTGTCTGTGAGACAGAGGTTCCTGGTCCTGATCAGTTATCTCAACTGATGTCTAACACTACAAATACATTTGTCTATAACTCTATAACATCGTATTATCAGACTATTAACTCGGCGAATGCTACTCTCAACTTTAATCTTGCTTTAAGCAAGGTTTTAGGTGCTTATATGAATGTTGTTCCGGCAGCACATATAAACAATCTCGCAAGGGATGGTTTAGCAACTCTTCCGTTTACTAATAGTGATGGTTCAGTAGCGGTGGTAGAGCAGGCAGTATTTACTCGTGGTGGTGAGAGATACCCTCTTCAGTATAATCTTGATACTATCCAGAAGGATGATACAAGTAATACTACAATTGATAGTCAGTTAGCAAGAAATTTCATTAATTCTGTAATGGGATTTGCTCGTGTTGGTCGTTCTTCTGTTACGCCATCAAATTACAAATACTTTGAGATGACTGATAATTATGTTCAGGCGAAACAGTTAAAGGATGGTGGGTCCGCCTACGGATTAGGTATTGCTTATGATACTATTTCGGATCAGGGTATTAGTTTCGCAAATGTTCCATTTGGTGTTCAGTTTCAGTTAAAATTATCTTCTGATAGTCCACAGGCAATTTTCCTTTTTGTTCATTCTAAACAGACTTGTGTATCTACTCCGTCGGGTATCCAGGTATTAAAATAAATTTAATTTTTTAGTTTTTTGTTTTTTTTCAGTCTTTATAATATAAATAATGTCTATGACTACTACTTCTCCTTCAGGGACAGGGGCAATTCCAGATTTAGTTAAAATTGGGACTATTCCGTCGGATACTGCTATTGATGTAGCAACTGAAATTTTAGAACCTGTTTCATTTTCTCAGAGTGAGGCACGATTTGTATTATCTAACAAAGGTATTTTACATAGCAATTCTCGCATTACTTTTGGATTAGATGGTACTGTTTTTGCTGCTCCTACTGCTGGTCAGAATGGTTTTTATCCTGTTAATATTGGTGTTGCTTCTCTTCTTCAGAGGGTAAGATTAACTATTGGTGGTAAAACTATTTCTGAAATAGAAGACTTTAATCACTATTATGCTTATGAAAGCACTTTTGTAAGTCCTGAACAAAACAAAGAAAGAGAACAGGTATTTACTTCTCGTGTAGGTCTCGGTGTCCGCCCTACTCTAAAAGAACGTCAGGCAAAATATAATGCGGCAGGAACTCCTGCTAATAATATTGAGAGTATTACTGAAGCAGATAGTGTATGTATTGATAACGGCACGGATTTTACATATGATGCTGCTACCCTTAATGGATTTTTAGATAAGGCATCTGATCCTCTCCCTACGCGTCAGGTGATGGCGTGGTGTGAAGAAAGTAATAAGGGTGTTTTCTCTATTCTTATTGCTGATTTATTCCCTTTCTTAAAGATGAACCAACTTCCTCTCTTTATGCTTGAGGAACAGGTTATGATACATTTAACTTTCCAACCTAAGGTAGCAGGAGGTCTTGCTGCTGCTGATAGCACACGTGTTAGCACTACTCTTGGAGATGTTGGAGATGCTGATGCTACGCTTGTAAGAGATGAATGTAAGATGGTTGCTGATTATATTTTCTATCCTCAGGAAATGATGGAGCAGTATGCTCAGGCAAATCGCAATATGAGTTTTAATTATGTTGATTATCAGTTTGTTAAGCGGACTGTGCCATCAGCAGAATTCGCAGGTCAGTTAATTCAGAATGTTGGTGGTGCTGGTCGTATTGTGAATAAGGTATGTGTCCAGGTAGAAAACAAGAAACCTGCTGATCAGGGATTAATCAATAATTACGGATCTGATACTCCACTCATTACCGCTACAGGCAACGGCACTATTACTACAAATCTCAGATATAATGATTTATTCTTATTCCCTATTGACGTTACGAATTCGGCAAGACAGTTTCATAATATCCTTATGACTGAAGGTCGTATGCCACACGTTTCTCGTGATATTTATTCCGGTCAGGGTCAGTTAGCAAAAGAAGCAGATTTTGGTGCTTTTGAGGATTACCCGATGGGATCTGCTTACGGTGGTGGATCTTCTGCTCTCAATTGTGATATTCGTAGTCGCGCTAACTGGCACTGCTACAGACTTAACAGACAGGAGCGTGTGAATAGTCGTGGTATTGAGATTTATGATAAACGTGAAACTATGAGCGGATCTTCTACTATGCGAGCGTGGATACAGGTTGTCCGTATGGCGCAACTAGTTGATGGTAAGATTGAGGTTATGTATGCTTAAATTTATAAAGTGTAATTATTACACTTTTACTTTTTTAAATTTTTTTAAAATATATATTATATATAAAATAATATGGAAGAAACTACATTAATAGAATGTAGCAGGCAATCCAGCATTGAGGGTAGTGTTAATAATCAAACCGTCCCTGCTGAGTGGACTTGCGAATGCGGAGATGGTTTAGTATTAGATATTGGAGACAAGATACAATTACATTCAGGATTTGTTAGTGAGAAAGGTGCTGAAGCAGGTAAAATAGAAATCAAAGAAAGAGATAGAGAAGTAATTGATATAGAAGTAAGTAAGGATATCCAATACGGAAATGCTCAAGATCCAGCACTTAATGCGAGAGTTGCTGGTAATTCTTATCTACAAACAGATCAATCTTATATTTATCGGTATGCTTCTGAAAGCGGTGGAACAGAAACAAGGCAAGTATTATTAAATGATGGAGAAACTAATATTGTATTTTCTCCTTATAAAACTACAAATGGAGAATTTTATGCTGGATTACCTCGTAGGCATATTGGATGGAATGCGTCTATAGTTGCTCCTACTGCTACATCAAATACTTGGGATACCTTTGATCAATCAGGAAGAGATTTTGTTGATGCGAGTAATCCAAATAGGGGACTTGTTGGTGGTTGTTATTATTCTCAAAAATCAGGAGTAGATCCAGGTGCTACAGGATCTTTAGCAGGGTCAATTCCTTATCAATTTTGTCCAGCAGATAAGAAAACTATTTTTCCTCCTAAACATAGAGATGGAATAGCAGGACAAGTGCCTACAGGGGCAAGTGTCCCTATTTATTCTACTACTATTGTAAGAAATGATTGTAGTAGATATACTCTTTTTAGAATGAAAGATATATACAGAACAGCAGCAGCAGCAAATGCTTCAGGTGGTAGTATTTATGCTGGTTTAGGAGGTGCTGATAGTGTCACAGCATCTGCTTCAGGAACAGAAGTATTCCAAAATTGTGTTGATAGGCGAGATCCTGCTATTTTAGGAGATTGGGAACAAGTAAAAGAATTATTCACTATGAAAAGTAAATCAGGTTTTAATTCTCCTTTAGATGTTGCTACAGAAATAACTGAACAAATGAATAGAAGAGGAGATTTGATAAACGCATCAGCATTTGATGGAACTGATTATAACTCAGCACTCGCAGCAGATCCTCATAGTATGAGATTACTAGGTAATTATACTTCTCCCTTACATAAACCTTATAATTGTGCTTCTATGCTTTGGAACGCATCTGGATGGAATGCTTTTAGGGATGTCCATAACGGTCATAACGCATCAGTCCAAAATGATGCTCAATTTTATATGAGTATGTATCAACATATTGGTGTTAAGCGTCCTGAACTATGGAAGCAGGGCAGAGCAACAAATGCTTCTCAAGGATTTCTAAAACCTGATATTGTCGGTGGTGGTGGAGATACTCCACAGGCAGCGGAGTGTTTAAATTTAGGCATCAGATGGACAGAAGATAATTTATTAAATTTAGATAAATTATTTACTGTCCAAGCAAATTATCCAGAATTATTTTCAGATGAAGTTAAACAATCAGGATTACCAGGATTATTAAATACAGATCCTCAATATAAATTACAAGGTGTTGATAAACATAGATTTATTCATATAAATAAACAAGATGAAGATGATGGCACTGATGCTCATTTTCCATTATTTACTTTAGGATATGATTTATACGGTCCGAGGGAAGGTGCTGCTGTGCCGGCAGGTATGAAATATGATGCTACTATGGCATCATATCCTTTATTTTTTGATTATAACAAAGATATTAGACATTATAATTTTAATGATGTAGGATTTTGTGAAGATGCTGGTGGTGGTGTTTCAGATATAAATGATTTAGCATATGGATGGGCAAGAAAGATGAGAATATCAGGGGCATTTTCTGTTTCAGGTGAAGATGAATTTTATATAGGAATACAATTTACAAGGACAGGTAATAGAATACCTGAATTTTTATTTAATGGAAAATCTCATATTGCTCAGACAAGTAAGGGTGGTCGTAGATGGGGTTTTGATTATCATTTCTCTGCTTACGGATCTAATTGTATTGTCTTGTATTCCGGTGTAGTTCCGAGAGCATCAACACCTCAGTCTGCTCAAGATACTGTTGCTCTTCATAATGCCGCAGGGACAGGTCCTGAAGGTCATTTTAATAATATGTTATATGGAAATTCATATGTAAATAATACGTTAGCGGTGCCTCATATGTCTGCTAATTATAATACTGGTGGATATTATAGAAGTTTATTATTAGGTGCTGATAGAGCAGCATTATCTTATGATAATCAACAAAATAGATTTTCATTTACTAATCTTCATATTTCTGAAAGATCATCAAATGTATATAATGCTGGTAGCGTAACTCCTGCTGTTGCTGCTAATGATAATGCGCAACAGATATGTTATAAGGTTAATAAAGCACTTTTAGGCAATAGTTATTGTCCGAATATGGCACCTTATGTGTCTGGTATGGAGATTGGTGCTGACAGAGAGATGCCTAAACAACTCTTACTATCTAACGGATTTGATGCTTGGCAACCGTATGACGCAACAGCAGGATTATTTATAGAAGAAGTAGCAGTACCAGAAAAAACTTGGAATGAAAATTTAATCGGTGTTTTAGGTTTTTATCATTCTCAGTTTGATAATACAGATACAACAAGACAAGCAACGATTAATACAAGGACAGATAGCAGTAATCTTAAATCTCTAACAACTCAAGCACCTATTCAGACTTCTGATATGTTAGAGTGGACAAAAAACGGATTTGGTAATAGTAATTATTCATTAACTTTACCGATGATGTATACTCGTCGGTATACAAGTGCTGCGGGAGAATTAGATAAATCATTTAGGAATATAATTCCTCCTGCTACTATATTTTTTGCTCCTGGTGATGAAAGCACAAAAATTACAGCAATAGATCTACCAACTAAAACAGCAAGACCTTATTATAGTATTAGAAGTGATATTTTACCTCGTTCTGCTTTTATAGGTGGTAATCAAGATTTAACAAAAGCAACAAGCGGAGCAGTTAATCGTCCTGTTATTGGTATTGTTAATAAAGTGAATGGATACGGTGATTTTTATTCAGGTGCTGATAATCAAGTAATATTTACAAATACAGAAAAAAGAGTAATTACAGCAATCAAAACAAGTGTCCACGATCCTGACGGAAGTTATAGTAAGGTTAATCAATCTTCAGCAGTTATTTATAAAATTACAAAACAAAAACAAATAGACTTAACACCTGTTCAGACATTATTAGAAAGCAAAAATAAACAAGAAGTATTAAAGGGTCAGCAAGCAGCAAGTATGTTAAAAGATATTAATGATATGAAACCTAATTATTCTCAGACCTTTTCCTCTTAGGTGCTACAAAGATAGGCGAAGTAGCATCATCCGGATCATATATTCCTAATTTCCATAATGCGAGGACACAACATACATAATTATCTTGATCTTCAGATTTTATTTTATATATCTTTTGCTCTTGTATTAATTTAACAAAATTTTTATAATATTTAATTTGTTTCTGTAAATTATTATTTTGCTCAAATCCAGTCATAATTAATCTTGCTCCAATATTTTGATAGTATTTAATATCTCCACCATCTTTAGGAGTAAATTTATTTTGAGTTAATACTTTCATATTTTTATGATAAATAATTATAGACATAAAGTGTAATAATTACACTTTTGTTTTTTTTAATCAAATTTTTTTATATTTTTAATATCAATATGAGTTTAGAAATAACTAAAGCAGATAATTTATCTGATGAACAATTGCCCCTTGTATCTATCCTTATGCCTTGCTGGCGTAGGCGAAAATTCATACCTTTAATTTTAGCAAATGTATTAGGACAGGATTATCCTAAAGAGAAAATAGAACTCTGTATTTTACAAGATGGAGATGAAGATTTATTTTTAGATAAAGACAGACAAGATCAATTTACAAAATGTTTAGATACTGTTAAATTTAAATATAAATATGAAAAAGATATTCGTAGAACTATTGGAGAAAAACGTAATTTATTAGTTAAGATGTCAAGTCATAAGATCTGTGCTATGATGGATAGTGATGATGTTTACTTACCATCTTATCTAAGACATTCTGTTTCAGCATTACATCAACATAAAGCGGGTATTACATCTTCATCAAGTATGTTGTTTGTATATCCTAATGAAGATTTTGTTATGAGTGCGATTAAGTGCGATTACAAGCATCAGTGCCACGAGGCGTGCTGTGTTTTTACAAAGAAATATTTTAAGAGCATAGGTGGTTTTCAGAAGACTTCACAGGGGGAAGGTGTTAAGATATTTCAGGGTGCTGATAAAAAAATGTTAAATTTAGATATTGGTAAGTTGATGGTCTGTGTATGCCACGAAGGACAAGAAGGAAATACAATCAATAAAAAACAATTCATTAATGAAAACAAAGAAATAACAATATTCCAAGAAGGTATTTATAAACAT
>WLWF01000908.1_pt1 | contig 26968 bp, 33 predicted proteins | sample 6718331 | NCBI WGS metagenome assembly WLWF01 (sample SAMN12718692, study PRJNA515312) | sponge metagenome | isolation source: marine sponge | host: Mycale hentscheli | place: New Zealand: South Island, Marlborough, Capsize Point | collected 2003-05-01
AATAACTCCTTACACCTTTAACATTTAATTCACAAAATTTGAAACTTTCTTTTAGATTGGATAATATCAAAAAAATAAACATGGCTGAATATCAAATTTCTGCTTCTCATCTTAAAAAACTAAAAAAAGATGAATTGACCGATCATATTAAACTTTTATATAGTTATATCGGAACTTTAGAAAATGAAAAGGATATTATCTTGAGTGAATCACAAGATCTATTTTGGAATGTATCTCAACTACTAAAAGAATACATTGATGACTATGGAACACATACAGAAGGTGAAGTATATACTGCTATTGAAAAACTAAAAGAACAAAATGAAAAACTAAAAAAGGAAAATGAAGAACCGAAAATTTGGAAATCTATCGCGAGACGAAAAACAGAAGCATTAACTCATTGTTTCCCTTCTTACAATCCAACATTTCAGACATGTGATGATAAAGAAGAGATTATCAGAATGATTGAAGAAATAAAAAAAGAAAATGAAGAACTATCTGCGAGAATAGAACTTTGGGAAAAGAAAGAAAATACAGATTAAACTAAAATAGATGTTCCCATATAATTATTTATTCCATTAACAATATTTGTATTTTTTTTTGTATCATATGGAAGAGCCAAAAAATTACGACAATCTGGACGACATCCAGGAAGTATCTCGTTTATCATATAAATATTATATTGTTTTTCTTCTAAAAATGATTTTATTATTTTAGTATCGTCTATATTCAAATGTTGCTCGAATGTAATTATGGGACGATATTTATTTATTACATTGTTCCCACCCTTCAAAACTCTATATTCCATACCTTCCACATCTAAATGTATCATCCCGATATTTTTAATTAATTCGTCAAGATGCAGTGAGTCAAGTGTAACCGCATACTCCTTGTGTTTTCCATTATTATGTGGATTATTATAGACAAAAGAACAATGAGATATATGTCCGTTGGTCGAGAGAGTTTCCACATTATCGGAGACAGCATATTGTAATCTATCTATATTTTTTATATCATTTAATGCCGCGACATCTTTTATAAAGTCAATATTTTCTCGGGCTGGATCAATTGAATAAATGGTTGAATTTGGAAGATTAATCGCCCATGGAACACTATTATCACCAATCCATGCTCCAAGATCAATAATGTTATCTTTTATATATTTATTATTTATTAACCATGTATTTATTTTACGGAATCCTTCTTCGTGTTTATCACGTGTTGAGAATACTATACTCTTCCTGTGATGTCTTGGTATCTTTACTTCAATATTATTATCATTAGTAAAACGACATGTATAATAACTCATTAATAAAAGATACAAAAAAATATAAAATTTGAAACTTATTTTGAGTAAATATAATAACAAAATTATATCTTAAAATGGGTCGTGGTCTACAAAGTAAAACAACTCGTATGAACCAACGACGATTTCACAGGACAAATGGAAAATTACTGGGTGGACAGGGAATTGGTAATCGTGAAAAACCACCCGCCAATTATATTCTTGATTATAAAGGACAAAGTTATACAATCATTATGGATGAAAAAGGATTACCAAAAGAAGTTGGTATGATTATAAATGGAAATGAAAACGGTTTTGTATTTAATGGAAATTCTATCGTAAAAGATGTTAATTTAAGAAATATTCTCATTCGTAAGTATTATAGTAAGAAATAAGGTCATTCTCATATATTTTTATATTTTTTTTATTATATGATTACCATCAATAAAACACACAGTAAATTAGATCTCATAGAAGTAATTCTAGATCTTGGATTACCCATTGTATATTCCCATCAAGATAATAAAAAAGATATACAAATTAAATTACAAAATTATATAAAAGACATAAAAAAATATAAAAAAAAATATCCAAATAATGTTTACCAAATAAATAATCTTCAAGATTTAAAATTTTATTTAATTTCACAAAATCCCAAAAAGAAAATAACAATAAAAGAAAGAAAAATAGTTATGTTTATTACAAAACAAATTATATCTTATTGTGTTAATGGTCGGGAATTAGAATGGAATAATTATTATAATGATACACAACAAATTGAAGATGATATGAATTATATAAAACAATTTGGAGATATTCCATCTGTTCGTCGTGCATGCTTCTTAATGAATAAAGATCAAAAACAAGAATTCCATTTCCATCCAATTATATCGCCACAAGTAAAAAATAGAATTAAAATTGTAAGAGATGAAAAACAAAAAGTATTTCCACAATTAATTTCTAAACATGGAAAATTTCTTTTAGATTTTGATTAAAAATTTGAAATATTTTTTTACATTATATATTAAAAATGGAATATAGTTTAGAAGAAATAAAACAAAGTATTCAAGAATATAAAAAACATCTCAAGCCATCTTCTATAGATATTTACTATACAAGTATAAGAAGGCTTCGTCAAATGTTTGAAACAAATGATAATAATTTTCTAAAAAATCCAGCAGAAATTGATAAAAAATTATCCAATCAAGTTCCCACATCCCGAAGAAATAATATGATTGCTATTATCGCCTTTTTGGAAAGTATTAATCAAAAACATGAATATAATAATATCATAAAAGATTATAAACAAAGAGTGGATGTATATAATCAAGAATATGCTAAAACACAGACAACAGGTGAATTAACTGGAAGACAAGTAAAAAATATGGTAAAAAAAGAAGAGATTGAAAAACTAATGGGTGTTCTTCAAAAACAAACTGATTTATTAAAGAAAAAGGCTTCATTTACACAATTAAATTCATTTGATAAAAGTAATCTACGAGTATGGTTATTATTTAATATTCTTACAGTAATTCCAACAAGACTTGATTATCAACAAATGAAATTAATTAGTCAGTCTACATATAAAAAACTAAAAATAAAGGAAGATAAAGGTAATTATCTTCTTAAAAAACAAAATGAATTATCTTTTGTATTTAATGATTACAAAACAAATAAAATCTATGGAGAAAATATTATTCCAATTGAAAATAAACAACTAAAAAAAAAAATAAATTTATATCTTAAATTAAATAATTATTCGAATAATGATGTCATATTCCCTTTATCAAGGAATGCTATTTCCACTTTACTAAATACTAAATCACAAGAAATTATTGGAAAACGTGTATCATCACAAATTCTACGGAAATATTATGTATCTGAAAAGTATAATAATGTTTCACAAGAACAACAAAAAGATGCAAAAAATATGGGTCATTCTGTGGGAACCCAACAAATGGTTTACAATAAAAATTTAAAGGAATAATTCTTCTATGGGACGAATGCTTTCAGTAAATACATGAACCATATCTGTATCTTGGGGATAACCATTTCCGCGATCCTGATGATATTGTTTATCAAAATAAAATTCTATTTCTCCCTTTTCATTTTCATAATGTTGATGTTTAAATTCCCAGTAATATCTTCCATCTTCACATTCCCAAATAATAAAAAATCTTAAATGGGGACATGTTTTTTTTAATTGTAAATATTTATCATATTTTACTTTATCAAAATATAATGTTGTAAATGATGTTGTTTTAAAATTTATACTATATCTTTTTTTATGTTCCACTCTAAAATCTTGATTATAAAAATCAAAATTAGCCGTTGCATCAGCCGATGGATACAATGTTCCAAAAATATTTAAATTATTATTTAAATAATCAAGGCTCTTTTTTTCAAACTTTTTTCCACGAATATAATCTTCTGAAAACTTTCTCATATATTATAATACTTATATATTATAAATAAAAAAAATAACATTATTAAACGAACTATACATTAATAATAGTAAATTCCCCATTATTCAGGGATGCGACTCTTAAATATTCGCAGAATTGACGCATGACAGATACATCCGCCGCGATACTATCAAATTTAAGATGAACTTCAATGCCACGAGTTCCAACACGTCCGCCAGTAAGACGAGTGGCGTTATAAAAGAAACATCCACGAAGATCCGTGTCCTGCTGAAACCCTTCAAAGGTAACAGCCGATTCAATACCACCGCCTTCACTATTATATTGATCTCTTGTAACAAATGAAACACCATCCGCGTTTTGAAGAAGATTGAATAAACGAGCCGTGTTTGTAACATTGGATGAAAATTCAAATTTATCATTGTATCTAATATTATATGAAAGGGCTTCTACTTTATTTACATTCGCCCCAGCCGCACCAACAGTTGAACCTTTCGCCGATAAACCTTGTAAAATACTACCTTCATCGGCTCGTGGCGGACTAATCATAGTTAGAACCTTGGTAACTTGACGTGAAGCCATACCAATATTTCTTACAGTTTCACTTTGAAGAGATGCTTGAGTAACAGTTGATGAAATCATACGATGATCTGTGAAGGAAAATGACATGCTTTTATTCTGTTCCGCAAAACGAGCCATTTCATCACCCGATCCATAATATATGTAATCAGCACAGAATTTTAATTCAGTCTGGTCGAGAACGAAATCAGCAGCAGCGGCTCCCGTGATTTTTACAACACGGTTTGATGCTGGTGGACGAAGTGTGAGTTCAATATTTAATGGTTCATCCATCATGTATAAAGGAAGTGAATGGGCTTTCAGGAAAGGAAATAAATCTGAAAGATCTATAGCATATGTGGGGCTTTCCGCAGGTGCTCCAACATCCATAACAGCAAACGGAAGCATTCTAGCAACAGCCCCATCAAGATTTCTACCAACATCAAGACCATATGTGGTCGCCAGTTGATCCGAACCATCATTGAAAACAAATTGATTATTCATATATCTACCTGTTGTATACAATTCTCTTTCTACATTATTCTCATTAGATATATGAGTGGATTTCATCCCATGAAGCACATCCCAGTCGGAAATTTCATTAATAACTTTATTACCGATTTTAAGAACCGCCTTTTGCACGACTGATCCCACTCCCACGCCCGCAGGAAATACGGCTCGCGTTACACCTGTTCCCGGAACTAAACTTACAAATAATTTTGAATGAGAATGAAGAAAACCTTTATTCTGTAAAGTAAACCTTACGAAACCAGTATTCGTCGCTCCACTCCCTTCATTCACAATCACTGCAGAAAGGAGATCCGTCTCAATCTTCTGCAAATAATTAATTGGAACTTTACCAAGACGAAGGAAATCCGGAACAGCATCAGGCTGATCATCAGGGTTTAAATCGGACATGTTTTTATAATTTAATTCAATAAAAAATTAATTATAAAATATTCAAAAAAATTTATATAATAAAAAAAATTATTGTAATGAATGAAAACCTTCACTATCAATTTTAACTTTTATTTTTTCTTCTTCTATTACTTCGTTTATAGTATCATCATCACTACTTTCACTTGTTAAATCTTCTGAATTTACAGTTCCATCATATAAAAAATTAATATATTCATATAATTCTTTCACAAATAAATAAACATCTTTATCTACTTTATTATGAAAATGTTTATCAACAAAAGCGATAATACTTTCTTCTCTATCACACATTTAATATAATAATATTATAATAAAAAATAATTTTATTTTTAACCCATCATCACTGCATCAGTTGAATACCGTTGGGAGACCATAATAAACTTGCCCGTGCTTTTACGTAAATAAAGACAGAAATGGGATTATCAGTTGTAAGATTAGTTTCAAGAGAAACACCCCACTGTTGATTACTAAAATCCTGCCCAGAATTATACTGGCTGTATTTACATCCAATGCCGAATAACGCTCCGCCCCCTGCTAATTCCATATATCCTTGCGTTCCGATACCCATATCATATAGTCGGGTGTTATTTAACTGGGATACACTACAACGATCAGTCATGTATTCAGGAATAACACTTTCAACAAACATACGAAGTAATTCAGGATCTGGAGCCACAGTATTTGGATCTTCATCAATGTTAGTAACAATATCATATTCAAGGGGATATTTTACACCCCCACGAAGCCATTGAACTCGAGAGAAATGAGCTATCTTTGAACCAGCCGCCGCGTTTAATGAAGGATATGTTGTCGCATTACCATTCTGTGTAATTGTATTGATATTGGCAGAAGGACAGAAATTCATAAAGACACTCTGAACCTGTTTTAATCCCAAATTAAATTGTAATTGTGCGTTGGTGCTATTAATAGTCGTGTAAAGACACTGGATAGTATTGAATGATAATGAACCCTGTGTTTGACTTGACATACGAGCCATCTCTTCCGCTGGAACATCACTTACTTCAAATGTCAACTCTAGATCTTCTAATACATAATGAGCATCAAGTATTCCAGTGCTGGATTGGGTTCGGGAAAATAAAGCATTCTGGTCGGGGCTTAAATGAATTTCAATATCTATACCGCCGAATGATTGTTCCATTAAATTTACCATGTTTCCGGAACGGAGAAACCCTGTCGGAAGATAACAAGAGAAATGATTAACTGTGCTGTCGCTCGCGTTTCCACACATCACATGCTCAAACATAGCATCCGCATTTGGCATGATAAGATTTGTCTCTCCCATATGACCCAGTAAATCCTGCTTGGATGAAGATAATCCAAGGTATGAACTTAAATATCTGGGATAATGCCTTATGTGTTCGCAAATCTGTTTTGATTTATTATGTCTAATGATTACCTGATCCCATAAATTGTAAATACCAAGGCGATTATCCATTGTAACCTGATTACCATCCCCCGTTAATATGGGAGCAGGTGGCGTGGCATTATCTTTGTAAAAACTGGCTTTACCAGCAATACGAACCGAGTTTGGATTTAAAATACCATTCTGTGCTTGGATTGTAAATGATAAGACGGGAAAACCATTTTTAAAGGAAATTTTTCCATCTGAAGGAATATTATTGGGACGAACGCTGACGTATCTTGAAGTCATTTTATAATAAATAAATTATAAAAATTTTTAAAACAAAATAAATAAAAAAAGATGGATGAAAATGAATGCTTAATTGTCGTGTTTAGTTTCTTATATATTTATGGTTGGTTTACATTATTACAATGGATATATTAATTGATCCACCATTTATTTATTATATGAGTTTAATTATTTTTAGTCATATTTATATCTTATATAAACATATGAATACTTACTGAATTACTTCCACAGCCCCTGATCCACGAAGAACAAGCCGTCTTACATGGAATACAAATGAATTTATAATCTTATTTTTAGTGGGTGGTGCGACTTCTTCATATTTGAGAAGAACAGATAGATCTTTTCCACGTAAATCCATAGCCCCATTTTGAATGGCGAATCCACGAGATAATATCCAATTGTCAAGGTATTTTCTAAAAGATCGGGGAACAATTCCCGCATTATCAAGTCCCTTTTCTATCTCAAACAGATGAAAGGCATCAATGGAATTACGAGTCGCACATTTTTTGGTGGAAATCGGTCTTGAAGGAACAAGTTTCCCATCTATCTGAAACTGAACTGATGAAAGGAAATCACATATACCAACCATACCAGAACGATTGGAATTTACTTTAAAGTCCATATCATTTTGTGTAACTTCATATGTTCCACTTCCAGAAACAAGTTGTGCGGATGTATAAATAGAACTATCACATGGCTGAACGATAAGAGATTTGGCTCTTGAATTATTTGCATGAACTAAAAACGATGTTTGTCTATCTGTTTGAAGTAAGGAATTTTTATAATTGGTAACTGTATGAATATCAAATTCAATTGCTTTACCTTCACGAGCCTTTGCCAACATCCCCGCCATGTAACTTGGATCTAATTGAACTTGATGAACAATAAGATTTAAATTACTGACTGTATATCCCACATCATATGTTGCTTGTGAAGCCGCCGATGTTGAAACTAAACACCATTCTCCACTAACAATATTTTCACCTGAATTCTGTGTAATGGAATTTGTCAGTAATATCTGTAATTCATCATTATCCGAACTATTAATTGCAGAAATTTCTGCTGTTCCACTCAGAGTTGCTAATGAACCATTAGATAATTTGGCGAAATTAATTGTTTCACCAACAACAAACGGACAACGATCCACCTGTGCGGTTGCTCCATCTCCCGTAACAACAATATTCTGGGATTTTTGAATGTATATTTCTTGGGTGGCTGATCCATTTACCCAATCACTTGCCATAGCCCCTGAACCAGTTTCAAGGATTTGATCTAAAATAAGATTACTCGTCAGCCGTCTGCTATGAAGAACCTGATCTAACTGTTTAATTACTCGTGCGGCGGGATTTAAATCAATCTCGATATAGAGACCATTTGACATCGCCACAGGAAAAATAGATCCTGAAAATATCCCTGTATGAAGCGGAATACAAACTTTCGCGGTTGTAAATGTAACGGCTGATGCAGCAGATTTAGTAAACCACGGACTTTTAACAGTATTGGTATATTCACTTTTACTCCCACCTTTCGTTCCACGATTGGCGTTGGACCATACTCCGCCGCCTTCTTCAAGAGCCCGAAGTTCTCGTTTAGAAGCATCACTATCATAATCATATCTTACTGTAATCAAATTTGAATATTCATTTAATTCTTCTATTAAATTTCCGCGTGTTCCGTCATAAATACGAATATTACGGAATAAAGTGCCCGCTCCGGCTTCATCTAACTGAAGAAGTGTGGGTGCTTTACCCGCTGGAAGAGCAAGTTTCACATCCATTTCAATATAAGAATTCTTACCATCCATCATGCCAACTGATGCGGGAACAAATAAAGATACTTTTTGTCCGCCACTGTAAGACAGACCATTCTCGGAAGGAATAGAAACTTTGCTTTCACCAATCTGAACCACATTATCAACATCCCAATAAGACACAGACATAATATTTTATGATTATTATAAATATTTTATTTGTAAAAAAAAATGATAAAAATAAAATAAAATAAATACTATGGAAAATGTTGAATTAAATAATGATTTATCTCTTTGGACGAAAGAAGCAGAAGATCTATTGGCAGATTGGAGTGAAAAGGCTTCATGTTATCGGTGGCTCCACGATAGATGTGAAAAAAAATATAGAAGAAGATATTATTCATTTTCAATTCCAGTAATTATATTATCCACACTTACAGGAGCAGCCAATGTGGGATTGAGTTCGTATGTCCCTGAAAAAAATCAATCCACCGCCCAAGCGATTGTTGGTGGTGTCAATATCTTCGCGGGGATACTCGGGACACTTCAAAACTTTTTACGTGTCGCGGAACAAATGGAAAATCATCGTGTTTCAGGTATTGCTTGGAGTAAATTACAAAGAAGTATTCAAATTGAATTATCTTTAGATTGTAGTAGAAGAAGTCCATGTCATGATTTTTTAAATATATGTCGTTCTGAATATGATCGGTTAATAGAACAATCACCTTTAATATCTGATGATATTATTAATACATTTAAAATTCGTTTTAAAGATTATGAAGTCTCCAAGCCATCTATATGTAATGGTTTAGATAAAATTACTATATTTAGATGTGGGGAAACAACTTGTAATGAAGAAGAAGAAGTTCTTGATGAACCTTAATATAAGATACAAATTTATATCTTTTTTTTAGTAGTATTTATTATCATCTTGTAATTTATAATTTGAATTATCGTTGTATGTAAATCCATTTTTAGCATCTGGAAGATACAATCTCACCCAAGCAGGATAAATAAAATGTTTAATTATATCTTTTTTTTGTAATTGTCTAAATTCAGAATCAATGGCTCTCATCCTTTCCTTTGATACTATTTTATAATATATATCTTCACAATCTTGATATGATGGAAAGTAATATCCATGTCCGCCAGTTATTGTAAACAGGTTAGTATCAATAGTATTCAATCCATCATTTATTACAATATCCGATTTATTTAATTTCTTTTTAAGAACGGGTGATTGAAAACGTCCACCGAAATAAATCATTCCTTCAATTCCATGTAATATTTTTTTATTAATTAAATCAAAATCAACTAATGCATCATCTTCAATAATTAATACATCATTTATTTTATTATCTATGATATATTTCATTAATTCCAAATGACTTGTGGCACATCCAGCAACTGATTGTTTATGAGATAATTTCGCATTCCACATGGTAATAAAATTATTCAATGCGACAGGTGGAAGATCTTTTCCGATGATTCCATCCCATCGAATATACCGTGTATCATTTTTATATTTATCCCAGCGTTTATCAGATATAGTAATTACAAATACTTTCATTGTAATATATTTTAAAAAAAAAATTATAAAATTATGTCTTAAATTATTCTGTGTCTGAACCACTTTCACTGTCAGTTACATAAACAACTTTCTTTTTTTTCTTTTTCTTTGAAGGACCATTCTTCTTTAGTTTTTTTATTTGATTTTCTAAATGTTCTAGTTCAATATCTTTTACTTTTAATTTTTCATCTAATACATGTATACTATTTATTGCTTCATCATATTTTCTGCTTATTTGTAAATGTTGTTGATAAAGTGTAGCATATTCTTTTTCTCTTTGTTTTAATATTTCAGGATTAATACCTTGATTTTCAAATTGTTCTAACATCATTAATTTAGCCGTTTCTTTTATATTTGTATTACAACTTCCACATTGAGTTCCAATCTTTCCCATTTTAATTTCTTCCATTTTTACCTTTGACTTATCTAACTCTTTTTTTAATTTCCATATATCTGCTTTTAATTTACATATCTTTTGTGGATTACATTCCAGTAAAGCATACATAAGACAATCCATATATTTAAAAATCTTTTTAGGGTCATTGTTTTGTTGATATTGTTTGAATGTTTTTATTACCATACATTTATGAGTTCTGTGATCTTGAGATTGTTTTTTTGTTTCTTCATCAAAAGCATATCGTCCTTCTTTATAATGATCTAATACAAAAAGGGCTAAACTCTCTAAACCTTGATGTGAAAAATCAATTGCATCTTTACCATTGACAAAATCATTTTGATCGGGGATAATTTTAGTATTCATATTTATAGTAAATAATTTATTTTTAAATAATATTAAACAAACATATTATTTTAAATTTATATGGAATAAAAAATAATTAATGAAATAAAATAAAAGATACAAATTTTGTCAAAAAAATCATAAAAATAATGGAAAAACGTTAAACAAAAAAGTCAATATGTTAAACAAAAAAGGCTATTTGTTTATCAAAAAGACCGATTTGTTTAATTGGTAAAAGGCGAGTGTTAATAAATTAAAAGGCGGTGTTTGTATTATCAAAGGTAAATAAAAGTAAAATCCAATTACAGTCTTTTTATTCTGCCAAGCCTGTGTGTGTATATATATATATATCTCATGAAACAATATTTTCTAGTAAAATTAAAATATAAGAAAGTGTGTTTTGTGTTAATTATTATAAAAAGACATCTATTTACTTTAAAGTGTAAAAACACGGACAGTTATTTTTTTAACATTCACTTTTAAATATTCCAACAAAATCAAAAAGAGTTTAACATTTACATATGATGGTTTTAACGTTTACATATAATGAGTTTAACGCATTAATACTTTTTTTTAGTTGTTTTTTTACGTCGTGTTAAACTTTTTGATTTTTTCATTCCTTCAAATATTTCATGTGGTTTTACTTTATTATCAAATTTTGGTGGCATTATATAATTTTGAGTTCTTTTATAAGATGGGATATTTCCATTCAAAGGTTTTATTGTTGGCATTTTATTATTAAAATTTATTTATTTTTTATTTTATTATTAATTAATATAAAAATGAGTTTAGTTGTATTATCAAATCGTGAAAGTGATGCATCAGTTTCAGCAAACGAACAGAATATTTTTAAACCTTATTCATTTAGAAATGATCTATCATCTCAAATGGAACTGCCAGCCAACTGTCAAGTGGCTCTTCAATCAGTAAAGTTTGGTTTAGATGGGTCAATACAGATTGGTTCAGAAAGTCAATTATTATATGGATATTTTGGGGAAGTATTAGATGTTTCGGCGGATGATACTATGAATGACAGCACAGCATGGCCTGTTCGTATCCCCATAATTGAAGGGTTGGGTCAAGGAAGAGTAAAAAATATAACATTTGATGAATTAGTTGGATTATTAAATAAACAATTAAATAAATTTGTTTATCATCCAAATTTAATTGATGGAATTACAGTCGCGGAAGAACTTAATGCTTCTGGAGCACGACAGGGAATTAAAGTAACATATGATTTTGATCTAAATGATGTGAGTGCTGTCCCAGCAAATGCCACAGCCATAGAATTTGGTGATAACCTTTTTAATACAGGTGATGCTGGATGGCAATATGCGGCAGGTGAATTTTTAACAACCGAAAGCACAGATGCGAAAATTGGTCCTGCTTGTGCTATACTAACAGAACAACCCATTTCACTTATTGATGGGTCATTAGTAGTTGATTTTTTGGGAGCAGGTGAAGGACCAGCCATGGTTGATTGGGGTGTGGGTCTTGGAAGATGGTGTAATCCCGGAACATCAGGTGAATTAAAAAATAAATTCGCTCCCAATTATTTTACTTTTGATCGTCAAGGAACTGATGAAGGACCAAGTCAAGATTATTTCGCTGATTTTTTAGTTCATAACAAAGGCGGTATATTAAAATTATCTCAAGCAACATATGATTCAGAAACATGTGATGAACTTATTTGGATAGATGTTCCTTATGAAAATGGGGCAAATGGTTCTATCACTTCGGATTATAATTTATCAGATAATGCTTCGGGATTTAATGCTGTGAAATTTACAACCAAAGGTCAACAGATTAAAATTGAAATGATGGTTGAAGCCACTCCCACATTATTATATGAATATGATGTATCAGAAAATGCTATACAATTAAAACCAATTAATCAAGCATGTTGGACCATGTATCCAATTTTAAATTTAGCCAGAACACAGGACAATTATGGGGAAAGTCTTGTTGTAACAGAATTTATTGGAATTGGTAAAGACCGCCCCAATAATCCAGATGTTTATAATGGTGATAATAATTCATGGTATAATGCTCAATTGGTGGGACAAAATGGCGGAGCCGAAGCATGGTCATTGGAAAGAAGACCTTGGAACGACCAAAACGAAGATGACAAACAACTATATAATGTTCAGGCGGGAATCGCTGGTGGGGGAGTTAATCGTCGTATTAAATTAGCCAATGGATTAATTACAAAACAAAGTTCATTATATACACCCACTGTGGGAGCAAATACATCACGATTACTGGCAATGAATAATAGTTTATCAAACGCGGAACATCCAGCCAATCGGGAAATAATTTCAGCCATTCCTGGCGGACCAGTTCTTGCAACCAATAGAAGTATGTTTGTAAGATTAGATAATTTTACGGGACAATCTATGAATGGTTTTGGTAAAAATAGATCTTCTATTATCGCCCATGTTCCCATGTTTGATAGTAGTGAAGAAACTTCACGTGTTTATCACGAGCCTTCTGAAATGATATATATCGATCTCCATAATCCAAATCCAATTAAAATATCCAGTTTTGATATATCATTCTGCCATGTCAATGAGCAGTATGCGGAAAATATGGCAGGACAAACGATCGCTTGTCTTCATTTCCGTGAAAAATCCAAATAATTTTATTCATTATATTATATAAATTATAACTAAAATATTCATTTTTAATTGATTTTATAGATTTTTTTTTGTATAAATTTATATCTTTTATTATTTTATTACAAGAATAATATAATGGATAATTTACCAAAAGAACTTAATTTTGAATTCAAAGATACGGAAGAATTGGAACATATTATGGAGCAACAGGGTCCGCCACAGGCTCAGGAGTCGGAAATAAATATGGAAATTACTGAAGATGCAATGGATGAAATGATACTAGATGTTCCCAATATAGAAAAAGAACCCATCAATAGTAAGGATATATTCATTACTGAACCTGATCCAGAACCTGAAGTTATAGTAGAAAATAAAAATATAGAAACAAATGAAACAGAACCCAATTTTGAATATGAAGGTGATGTTATACAAAAAGTTGAAGTAAAAGAACCTGTAAAACCTGTTAAACTAAATAAAAATGGAAAGCCACGTAAAAAAAGAGTTTATACAGAAGAACAAAGGAAGGCAATGTGTGAAAGGCTGGCTCGGGCTCGTGAAATTCAACTAAAAAATAAAGGGAAAAAGAAGATTGAAAAAGAAAAAAAGAAGACACATACTGAATTAAAAAAGAAAACAATTGATATGGAGATTACTGAAATGGAAAATAAATTAAATGGAATTACAAATGAACCAAAACAATCATTTACAAAAGAAGATTTGGAACAAGCACAGTTAAACGCGATTGTTAATTATGAAAAGATACGAAAACAAAGAAAAGCAAAAAAAAAAGAAGAACAAATGATCGCTGCTGAAAAGAAAGCATTACAAGATATGGTAAAAAGCCAATTGGCTAATTCATGGGAAACCACTGCTGGTCGTTTTAGTGGATGTTATTAAAAGACGTTAATTTATTATGTATAAAATAATATATTTTTTTATTATAAATATTATTATGGATAAATCAAAAAAAGTTCCCAAGATTTTAAAAGTAAAAGACTTCGACGGAGACGAACGCTTCAAAGACGTTCATCCAAATTTAATGATTCCGCCGTCATTAACATTAATATGTGGTTCAATTAAAAGTGGTAAATCAAATTTAATTATTAATCTCTTATGTAATCCAGATTTTTATTTAAATAAATTTGATGCTGTGAGAGTCATGTCATCCACATTACATATGGATGAAAAGATGAAGATACTAGATAAACATTTTGATTGTTCGGATCATTATGAAGATGGATATATTGATGCGATTGTTTCTGAACAGGGTCAATTTGAAAAGGATGATCCCCATCGCCCGAAGTATTGTTTAGTTTTAGATGATATTTTAACTCAAGACTTTATTAAAAGAAGTAATAAATTAGCCTTTTTCGCGACGAGAATGAGACACTATATTGATATGATGATTATATCAACACAATCATTAAATCATGTCCCACCACTTATACGAGCACAGGTAAGAGATTTAATTATCGCCAAACAGCAAAACCACAAAGAAGTTCGTAAATTGCAGGAACAGTTTGGTGGTTTACTTGGAGAAGATGGTGATCGTAAATTTCTTGAAATATATAATCAAATACATAATGAGCCATATCAAATGATGTATATGAAATTATCTGAAAATCCCATTCATATATATAAAAATTTTAGTGAAAGAGTATTTTAATGTTATTTTTTTTATAAATATTTTTTATAATTTATTTAATATAAAAATGGATTTATTTTCAAGTGATATTGGTGCTTTACAAGATGGCAGTATGAGAAATTCACGTCAGGCGGCAGCGAGTAGTGCTATTTATTCTCATAATCAAGCATTAGCGGCTCAAGCGGCGGGACAATATACAAGCGAACTTGGAATAGCAAAGGGTCAAGAAAAACAATTAAAGCAGGCACAGTCGGCACAGCAAACTCAAAAAATAATTGGTAATGTTATGAATAGTTATATGGATGCGAAAGGATTAAAAGAAGGTTTATCAACATACAAAGATTATCTTGCCAAAGGGAAAAGCAAAGCCGCACAAGTAAAAGGTATTGTCAGTGATTCGTCTAATACTCGAGCACCTGTTAATGTATCACCTGAACCTGAAACGGCTCCTTCCCAGCCAGCACCCGCCAACAGCACGAGTGATCCTGCTCCCACAGCAACACCAGAAGGGGCGGCAGCCCAAGGAACAAGTGATCCAGCACCATCAGCCGTAGAACACAATGCGATTACAGCAGGTGAAGATGGGCAAGGTAAATCGGGATCTATGGTAAGTAAAGGATTATCCAGAGTAACTGGACTGGGTGAAGATACAGTTGATAAGATTGGTAAAGGTGTGGGAGCACTTGGTTCGGCGGCTGTGGCTGGATTGGATATATATCAAGATGTTAAACGTGGAAAACTTGGAGATAATGGATGGGAAGATGCAGGACAGGTCGGGCAGATTGGCGGAGCCATAGCGGATACGGTTGGAGTATTTTTTCCGCCAGCCGCCGCACTTGGTGGAGTATTATCATTATTTGGTGGATTATTTAGTGATATTGGTGAAAGCGTTGAAGATAGTAAACCAAAGGCAGTTATTCCCCCACCACCGAAGCCTGTTCCTGTAGTTGATACGGACTCGGGGGTTGCCGCCCAATCGGCGGCTGTCGCGGCACCAAGGGTTCAAGGATAAAATAATAAAAAAATATTTTCAAAAAAAATAAATTAAGATATCATATATATGTCATCACTTCCCAAACAAAAAAATCATGATCTTTTAATTGACCTTTCATTGTCATTGAAACAGATAAAAATGGATATGGAACAAGTGAAGAAAGATATATCACATATCAAAAATGATATTCGTATCAGAAAAATAAAAGATATGAAAAAGGAATTACCAAAAGAAGAAGAGCCAGTGGAAACAGGATGGTTTTGGAGAAGTTAATTATTTTCTTTGACACTCTTTTTGATGGGGGCAGCCAGCAAGTGTATTGTGGAAATAAAATGTAAAACTGCTTCATAAGAATTGTCATCTGACCCTTTCGTCCGAATGTTTAACTTCTCATCGGGGTCTTCAAACCCACCGATAATCAGTTTAAATCTATCTTCTTTATCAAAAGTTTTTTTTATATGATCTATTACATATTGAGAGTCATCCGCAGTGTCAAAATCATTGATATTCACTTCAATTATAAGAGCCATTATAGTTTATATTTACTATTTTCTAAATGTGAGTTTCAAATTTTAAAAATCAATTAATCCATGGGATATACAACATGAATAAATTCATTATGAGTTATTTTTTCTAATTGTTGATCTGTAAGATCTATTTTTTTATCATCATTCATATTTTCAAATGGCTGATTTATTTGAAAAGTTCTATACCGAGCGTGATCTGTATTTTTCGGGAGTTGATTTGGAATGATAGAATTTTTAAAAATTCTATTTACATATTTTGAATTATCAAAAACATCATCTGTATATTTAAATCCAATATTATCAAACATATCTCTTAAGACTTTAAAATTATTTGGAAACATATCTTCGTATTTAAGACATAAAACATCTTTTCTTGGACTCACAATATATTTGGAAAACTTTTTGATTACTGAAATATAAGTATCCAAACTATGAACTCTATCATTATTGTTATGATTAAATCTCTTATTTAATGAAGAGAAAACATATAATGGATTTCTTACAATAAATATTTTAATATAATCGGAATATGAATGATGATTAAAATAATGGTCTGATAAATGGGGGTTTTTACAAACAATAAAATCTTTATCTGTGTTATTATATATACCACATGTTTCATCAATAATTTCTTCCACATTATCACAATGACCGATAATAGATTTTAAGATAGATGTTCCGCAATGTGGAAATCCAAATATAATAATTTTTTGTGTCATATATATTATTGAATATTTTTATCTATTTACATAACCGAAACGTTTCTTAAATGATTGAATATTTTCGCGTCTAGATGTGCTGGGACCCCAGAGTATCCATCGAGATAATGCTCCTGCACTTTCTGGATTTTTCCAGTTTTCATTTTTACGATGTCTATCCAAGTATCTTTTTCTTTGTTCTTTATCTTTTGTTTTGGTATAATCATCCATTCCCGCGGAGCCGAAGTGAATTGTTTTTTTAGTTCCGTTATGTCTTGTAAAAACGGCTTTTAGTTTTTTACCTGCTCTGTCTGATTTTATGATGGATACATAAGGCATTTTGAGTTTATATACTAAAATAAAAAAATATATCTTAATAAAAAATGCCTTTATTATTTCATGGAAATTGTTTAGAAGAAATGAAATCTTTGGATGATGCATCAGTTGATTTAATATTCTGTGATTTACCATACGGACAAACATCATGTAAATGGGATTGTAAGATTGATTTAACTTTATTTTGGGAACAAATAATGAGAATTAAGAAATTACATACTCCCATATTTTTTACAACAACAACGAAGTTTGGAGTTGATTTAATTACATCAGCACCGAAAAAATGTTTTTTTAGATATGATTTAGTATGGGTGAAGTCGGCGGCTGCTGGGTTTTTATCGGCTAAAAAAATGCCCATGAGAAAACATGAAATGATATATGTATTTTATGAGAAACTCCCCTTATATGATATATCATCTCATAAACATAAATTTATTAAAGAAGTTCCAGTTTCAGTTGTAAAAGAAAATAATAATCATATTAAAGACGGACAAATATATAATGGCGGAAAAGCGATGAATGTCGTAAGTGATGGAAAAGGAAATCAATACAAACCACCATTACCAGTATCGGTTGTTAAAGAAGATGTTTATAAGGCAAAAGAAAGATTTAAAAATGGTAAATTAACTAAACACCCAAGACATTTACAGAAAGGTGATGACCCCATATACGATCCACCATTACCAGTATCAGTTGTAAAACAAGAACCCGAACCTGAAAGAAAAGTAAAATCTAAAAATAGTAATAAAGGTGGATTATATAATAAAATTCCAAGATTAGAAGATGTAAAATACAATCCACCATTACCTGTTTCGGTTGTAAAAGAAGGCGGTGAATATAATCATATATATGGTGAAATTAAAGATATGGATTATCAACATTTAAAAGGTAAAATGGGAAATCCAGTTTACAAACCACCATTACCTGTTTCGGTTGTTAAACAACCTGAACCTGAAAGCAACCATAAAACTATATATGGAGATATGAATATACCACATCATTTAGCAGATGATGGAATTAATAGAAGCAGATATGAACCACCACTCCCCACAACTATGTTAGAAGTAAAATCAACTCGTGGGAAACATTCAACAGAGAAACCAGTTGCTTTAATGAAATGGATATTAAAATATTACAGTAAGGAAGGAGATGTTGTTCTTGATCCAACCATGGGTTCGGGATCGACGGGGATCGCGTGTGCTGAAATGAATAGAGAATTTATTGGGATTGAAATGGATCCTGAAATATTTGAAGGTGCGTGTGATCGTTTGGAATAAAATATAATAATACAATATAAATGATTCCCAAATGTATTCATCAAATTTGGATTGGAGATCAAACAGTTAGACCACATTCATGTATGGATACGATTAAAAGAGACAATCCCGAATGGGAATATAAATTATGGACTGAAAAAGAATTAAAAACATTAAAAATATCTAAACGATTAGAATTAAAAATTAAATCATGTAAACAGATATGTGGGAAGGCTGATATATATCGTTATTTAATTTTGAAACAACATGGTGGAGTATATATAGATGCGGATACATTATCTATTGAACCATTAGAAGATTTCTTTTTGAATAATGCTGGATTGGCGTTTGAAAATGAAAGAACTCGTGGAGAATTACTAGCAATTGGTTTTATGGCTTTTCCAGCCAATCATCCATTAATGGATTTATTATTACAACATATTGAGAATAATCCCATCGCGGGACCTGCATGGCAAGTAACGGGTAATTTATTAGTTACCAATTTAGTGAGACAAAATCAAGATAATTTTAGATTGGCGATATTTCCATCATATTATTTTTATCCGGAACATCATACAAAAGATAAATATAACGGACATGGAAAAGTATATTTAACTCAATTATGGGGATCAACATATGATAAATATAAAAATAATTTAAATGGTGCGAAACCCCAAGGATTTTTATTAGAACCAGCAACAAGTATAGATATTCATATTCCCGAAGATATATCTAATTCAAAAATGAAAGATGTTTTACTGGGAATAAAAGAGATGACGGGTCATTACAATATTAATATTCATACAAAAAAAGATATAAAACATTTTATTTCATTAACAAGATTTTGTAATTGGATCAATACAGATTAAGTTTATTAAAGTTTTTTTTTATATCTTTTATTATTAATGAGTGAAACAATTTCTATTTGTCTTCCAGTATATAAAAGAAATGAATTTTTACATTTATTTATTGGAAATTGTAAATACCAATCATACGATCATAATTTAATAACAGTATGTATTGATGAATGTCAATCAGATACTCCTTTTATTCCAAATTTAAATTATGTAAAACAGATATTGCATCCCATGAAAGTGGATTACAGAGTATACAAGGAGCGTTCAGGTATCGGTCAAAAAAGAAATAGATTGGTAAAAAATGCCAAAACTAAATACATTCAATTTTTTGATTCAGATGATTTATATTTCCCTGAAGCGATTGAATATAATATTAAATTATTAAAAGAAAAAAAGGTAAAATGTGTGGGAAGTGATAAAATGCTTTTTTCATACACAGATGATAACTTTAAAATTAATTCCATCAATTGTGGAGATAAGATATCATTAATCCATGAAGCAACATTATTTTTTGAAAGGAAGTGGTTTTCATCAACTAATAAATTTACTAAAAATTCATGTGGAGAAGGTAAACGGTTATTTGAAGGACAAACAGAAAAAACAGTTGCTATATCAGATTGTAAGAGAATAATGATATGTCTTTGTCATAAAGGGAATACTGTAAATAAAGATAGATTTAAAGTGGAAAGCAACGAACAGTGTTTGAATGGTAAGTTTCTGGAACATTTAAAAGTGGTATGTCCCCATTTGTTCGGTTAATTATTTAAATAATATTATTTTATATATATATATTATAAAATGGAAGGATATACAGAAGAACAATTACAGAGTATTTTGAGACAATACAAAAAGAGTTTGGAATATCAGAGACATGTTTATCATACAAAAAAGAAAAAGAATCCCGTCGATATTGAAAAGAATAGAACACGAGCCAAGAAATATTACCATGAGAATAAAGATAAAAAAAACAATTATTATGAAGATAATAAATTTCATATTAATTGTCTTCAATCATATAGATATTATAAAATTAAAGATAGATTAGAAGAATTCAAAGAGAAACATAGTGATAAATATAATCATTTAATGGAAGTTGGATATATTAAAGACTCATAATTTATTTTTTTTATTACCTTCAGCCAATATTTCTTGTAAAATATTAAAAGATACATTTCTTTGTTTTTGAATTTTGAATATAACAGCGGAACCTTTATTTACTCTGGCATATTTACCTGATGGATCAAATATTCCCACAGATATAGAAGACATTTTAGTTGGTTTTCCAATTGTAAATTCAATATCATTACCTGTTCCAAAATAAAAATCATTTTGTGGATTTTCTTTTGTAACAACACCAACAATTGGCATGTTTGTGATATTACTATTACCACCAACAAAAAGACTATCTGGGATAATATCACTTCTTATAGTATAATATCCCCTTGACATTGCTGTTGGGAAGTTTTGGGCGACTAAATTAAGAGATGTTGTTTTTACATTTATGGGTGGGAAATTTTGGTATGCTTCTGGTGCTGCGAAATCAGGGGGAGCCCCGTTAAAATTACCGCCAGCGTCATCATACAAATAAAGTGCGAAGGGACATGGTATATTATCAGTATAAAGAATACCTTTTCCATCATCATTAGTAACCCATGACTTTGTATCTGTGGCAATAATTTGTGAGTTAGTTGTTGGATATTTAAGAGCGGTTTGATTATTAGCATCAACTCTTGAAATTCTATTATTAGAAACACCATTAAATTGTTCGTAAGTGAAACCCATAGTTGCCCACAGTCCTTTATTCCAGTTTGCTTTATCGTATCCCATATCTTCTAAAAATATTCCAGATTTACTATCATATATTTCATATGGTTTCATATTAGTATTTGTTGGGATTAAAAATTTCAGTCCTGCACTTCCATCTTGATGACCTGCCGAACCATTTACTGTAAATGTAACTGATTGTCCGCGATAAGGCATCAAAGCGGGACAAAATTCATTAATATCTTCTCTTGGATTAATTTTATAAACAATATTGGCCGCCTGATCATTTAAATCTTGTGTGTCATATAGATCGGCTGGTTTACCTGAACCGTCTCCCGTGCTGATATAATTGGCATAGTTTCCACCATTGGCGGAACGATTACCAAGATTTTCTGGTGTATGTAATTGTGAAAATAAAAAGTGTTCTCCATCCCACCTGATTTCTGGAGAATCGGCACCGACATATCTAGATGATATTAATGTAACTAATTTTGGAAATGAATCATTTTTTAAAGACAATTGACTTCCATTCCTTGCTGGCGGCAAGGGATTACTGGGAATATTAGAGCCCGAATGCCATGGTAATGGGTAAAAAGCAGTTGTGAATTGATCTCCATAATAATTTGGAAATGTATCTGTGCCATTATATAAAGCAATAGCATTTGTCGTGGGTGCTGTGAAGTGTAAATCAAAACCAACTTTTCTGAATGGTTCAATAAATTCTGCCCCATTATCAAACCATCCAGAAGGCATTTTAAAAAGAGTTCCCCCTTCACCATCACTTTGTTGTGGATATATAGCGACAAATTTTTTTGTTTCTCCGTCTTGAGAAAGATTAAAAGGTCTAAAACAACCATATGAATGTTCGGTTGTGCTTGGATTTTCAAAAAATGTATCTTTATATTCCTGATGATACTGATAAAAAAACAAACGACTTATTCTTTTTTCAGCGCTAGCCCCATTAACAGCAGGAAGATAATTACTAGATCCCAAACCACTGCTATCTTTTCTCCATTGTGATAACTGGGCATCAGTTGTGATATTAACGACAACATCATTACCTGCCACCAATTGACCGATCATTGGTTTATCAAAATTAACTCTTTGAACCGTATCACCACTTTCCAATGTCATTGATGTTATTTTCGTATCTGCTGAGAATGCTGGGACGGGGCTATTAAGAATGATTTGATAAAAATCATCTGGATCCCATGTAGAACCATTCGTATATGATACTGTAATTTGGGTTGATCCAATGTTATAAGGACCGCCAACAATTTGTTCGGATTGTTGTGAGAATGGGATACTTGCTTCTGTTATTTCAATTGTAGATCCATTATTAACTTGGTTCATCATCATCCATCTTGTATTGTTGACATTAATATTTTGATTATTATAAGTATTTCCCACACCACCATAAGTGGGCGGTTTACCACTTGAGATTGGATCAAATGATTCCCATATTTCAGGATAAAGTGCTTGAGCATCTATGAAATCTTTAAAATATTTTAAATTTTCTTTAGTATATAATGTGTTTAGAACCAAAGGATATGTATCTAATCTTTCTGGAAGTTCTGCAACAGCGAACTGATAAAAATCTCTTGTTTGACCGCCATTTAATCTATCAAAAGAAGTTGAATTTGAACCATCAATAAGATTTTGATTAATAAATTCCCCTGTTGAATACAATTCGGGTCTTTTAATAGCGATTGTGGCATAATTATTATACCATGTTGTTCCAGTTGATTTATCATATTCAGTTTTTGAGAATGCTAAACGATTGGCTGTGGGAAATGTTTTATATGTGGGAGTTTCAATAACTCTTGAAATTGGAAGATTGGGGCATGATAAATTATATTCTTGTTCTCCTGTATCACTTAATGAAAATACGAGTTCGGTTGTTTTTTCAATTTGTTGTAATTGTCTTGTGAGTTCTCCTGCCACGAATTCAGCACTATTAAAACCCGGAGTTACTTCGAGAGTTTGTAATTCTTTATAATGATGAAATTTTTTATATTCAGGGGCGACAGTCCAATTATTAACGGGTGGTATGGCTCCGTCAGCACTTGAAATTGGACCGTCTTGTGTTTTACCTGCGACTGCTTGATAATCGGCGACAAACACGGTATATTTACTATTATCATTTATAAGTTTAACATTTTTTGAAAATGTTTCAAGAAATGTATCACCTTTAATAACAAAAGAAGAGTTTTCAACGGGAGATAAGTAACCATTGGAAGCATTATCAATATCAGCCCATGCAAGATTAACTTGTGGACCACCCGTCCTTGGAAATTCGGGTCCTGTAATGTCGGTTGGGGGTGGAGTTCCACTGATATTTGATTTTCTGTAAGAAATAAACTTTCTTGGAAGACTCACATAACCTGTAAGGTTCATATTTTTATAATAATTGAGAACAATATCAACTTTATTATCAAACATGTCTCTTTCTTCTGTTATTTGTTCGTAATTTGATAATGTTTCTTGATTTGATGTTGGATCTGTTTCTGGATCATTTTTTTGTGTATAAGTGAATTCTTTTTTTACACCCAGTGATTTACCATCTAATTGAATAATTTTAGTATTACCTGCTCCCAGTTCAGAAATAAAAGAACTTTCAAGGGAAACTTTATCGCCTGCTTGTAAATCAATTGTATCAGAAAGAGTAATTGTAAAATCGGCTGGATTTTCATCATTACCCGATAATGCTTCAACTGATCTTGATTGATTAACTTCTACAAGACTTTGTTCCACATATCCAATTGGCTGCGACATAATATTTATTAATTAGTTTATATATTTAAAAATTTATATTTAATCTTAATATAAAAAAATGAGTGATTATGGTTCCCCTTCTCCTGCTCCTGCCCCCGAACCAAGTTCAGCCCCTGTTAAAAAAAAACGGGAAGGGGTCAAGATGAGTGATAAACAAAAGAGTGATTTAAAAAAACATATGGAGAAACATAAGAAGGCTGGAATGTCTGTTTCAGAACAACGCTCGCACCGCATGAAGATGATGGGACGCATGAGAAAAGGTATGAGTATAAATGCTGCTCATAAGGATATCGTGAAGTCATCTAAATAATTATTTTTTAATTAATTGTTTTTTATCAATTTTGGCTGCTTTCCCGCCCATAACAGCGGAGTAAATTCTTGCGATTCCCCATTGATCGGCTGATTTAACTTGTTTTCTTACAGATTGTGGATTAGAATAGAAGGCTCCCATTCCTTTTTTTTTAATTGTTTTTAAACCTGAAAGTTTATATCCTGTAAGTCTTGATATTTCAGCCATACTATGAGATTTATCTTTTTCAAACCCATATTTTTTATTAAATTTTTGTTTGTAAGTGAGAACCATTTATATGTTTACTATATTTTATTTTAAGAAATAAGAAATCATTTGTATCTTTTATTCCAAATCTATGAAGAGCCAAACTACAAGTTAAAAACATCATAAAATCGGTTAGTTTTATTTTTTCACAGTTAATTGTTTGTTTTGTAATGATATCACAGAATTTTTTAAAAAACAATATTTGTGTTTGCATCGTTTGTCCGCGTTTAAATCCATCACGAATAAGATATTCTGTATAATATTTATTTAAGATATAAATATCATTTGTTTTCATTTTGAATTTAGCGATAAAAATATCATCATTGTAAATATATAATTTATAATATTTTGTCATAATTAGTAAAAAAAAGATATAAAAATATTTCAAATTTTAATTTGGTTTACTATATTTTTTCCAATCTTTATCTTTTGATATAAGAGAAACATGTGGTTCTTCATAACCCATTTTTGGAACAACTTGTTCGAACGATAAATGTGGATGTTTTCTAACAAATTCAGATAAATATCCATCTATTTGTTTAAATTTTCTTGTTTCTAAAAATGTTTTTAGATCTTTTACTGCTTTTTTTGAAAAATAAATTGCTTGGGAACCTGTGATTACATTATGTGGTGGTTTATTAGTTAATTTTCCACGGCGATATACAGACCAAACTATATCTTTTTTTAAATCAATATCTAATGGATTTTTAGTAAATCTAACATCATCTTCTAAATAATAAATATTATCATTTGGATATACATCAATAATTTTATCTTTTAATCCATGTAATAAAACATTGTATTTTGTTATTTTATTTGTATCACCAATTTTATATCCAGTAATAATATCGGCATCAATATTCCAATCTTTTTTTAAAACTTTTTTTGTTTCTTTAGCGAAAGGTAAATTATCTTTGTAAGTTAAGATTAAAAACTTTATTTTTTTACTATTTGTTTTTATATTATAAATATTTTTTTTTAATTCTTTTTTGATTCCATCAATTAGTTTTTGATTAAATTTTTTTCCATCTTTTTTTTTTTGATTTTCTTTACGAATAGCATTAATTAATTTTGTTTTATGTTTTCCCACACTTTCATTTTTTGGTAATAATAATATATTTTCCAATGATGTCATTATATATAAAATAGATAATAAATACAAAATAAAAAAAATCTATTTCTAAAGGAACTATACATGCATCGTTTCAAATTTAGACTATTTCTGGTTCAATTAGTTTTGTGAGAATTTCCAGTTCCTGTTTCAAATGTATAATATATTCAAGGGCTTCATCAAGAGCAGGCAGCCCTTTTTCTAACTGTTTTAGTTTATCATTTTCTGCTTTTAATTTTTTAATTTCAAACCAAAGCATATTTTCATTACCTTTGAATTGTTTAACTTTTTCTAAACATTTAATATACCCTTCATCTACACAGTCTAATTCAATTTCAAGGGTGTCAACGAACTGATCGATACTCATTACGTCCATGTTTATTTTTATTTGTTTGTATTTATGAGTTATTTACTGTTCGTTTTATATATATGTTTGTGTTTACTATCCAATCCAAAAGCAAGTTTCAAATTTTGTGAAAAAATGTTAAAGGTGGAAGGAGTTATTTGTTGATCGTTTTACAAAAAAAAATAGATTTCTAAAGGAGTTATACATACATCGTTTCAAATTTACAATTTATTTAATGGAAGGAGCCATTTGACCCATATAAATGCGTGCTCCAATACTCCAATTTTTATATTGTTTAAAATAAATGACCAGTTCGCGGGGCATTTTTTCGGGTTGGCGGCTTTTAATATTTTTAACTGTATTTACAGGAGCCATTACACGGCGTTTTGGCTTCATGGAAATATTATTTCCAGTGGCGGGAACAACCATGCTTCGTGTAATAGCCATGTTTATTTTTATTTGTTTGTATTTATGAGTTATTTGTTGTTCGTTTTATATATATATTTTTTTGATATTATCCAAAACCATATAAAGTTTCAAATTTTGTTT
>WLWF01000911.1_pt1 | contig 26905 bp, 41 predicted proteins | sample 6718331 | NCBI WGS metagenome assembly WLWF01 (sample SAMN12718692, study PRJNA515312) | sponge metagenome | isolation source: marine sponge | host: Mycale hentscheli | place: New Zealand: South Island, Marlborough, Capsize Point | collected 2003-05-01
TAGTCCTTACAAGTATTTCATAATTTCTGTCAGTACTACTAATCTTGCTAATTATACCGTTAAAGTCTTTATGAGTGCTAATATTAACCCAAGCTGAAATAGTTAAATCTCCAGAGATATTTAGAGTGCTATCGTTACCAGCATCTATATAATCATTTGTTCCATCAAACTCCATAGAATAAACATTGTCTACTTGAGCTAATGCTGCTGCTATTTCTACAGATTGTGTAGATGTATTTGGACAAGTTCCAGCAGTTGTGTAAGTAATTGTATAACTAGCAACTGTTGAAGCACTTAAATCTATCTCACCAGTAGAACTTCCTGTATTACTACCACTATCTACAAACACTAAACCACTACCAGCACTAAATGTACCACCTGCTAAACCAGTTATTGTAGGTGTTGGGTCTGCGTCTGTTGGTGCGTAACTACTTTGTGAATAAGCAAAACTAGCATCATCTAAAGCATTAACAGTTAAACTAAATGTAGCAGTTGCTGAATTTGTATCTGTATAAGTAATTAAATAAGTAGCACCTGTAGTTGATGCAGATAAATCTACTTGTCCAGTAGTTGTGCTAATAAATACTAAACCCATTGTTGAGCTAAATGTTCCAGCTCCTACATTATTAGAGACTGTTGGTGTAGGGTCTATTCCATCTTCACAAAAAGCATTAGCCGAATATTCAATACTAAGAGGCGCAGAAACAGAACCACCAGTAGCACCAGACGGAATATAAAATAATCCTTTTTTTCTATTTGGGTTGTAAAATATAGCCATCTTTATTCTATTGGTAAATCACAATTATTATAACTAAAGGGAAGTCTAAATCCTATATTCATCCCCCATCCTGTTAACTCATCTTCAAATCTTTCAGTAAAACTAGTCAAAGTTCCTGACCTAACCAAGTTAACTTTTAACCAATCTACATTGTTGCTAGTAGCTGTCTTTTGTTCAAAGTAAGAAACACAATCTAGTAAAACTTGACACATATCAGACTTGACATCATTTTCATTAGACTCGTCTTTGTTTACTAAGTCCATGGCCATGACATTAAAATTCCAAGTAAAAGTCCCATCACCTAAATTAGCTGGCTGGTCAGCTACCCAAAACAAAGGATAGTTAAAGTCTGTTAGTTGGTTATGTTCTACTATTTCCCATAAGTCACCATTGCCAAAGTTCTCTATTTGCTTATGGTTAGTAGCAAAAGTCTTAAACTCTTTTAATATTTGATTATAGGTTAAAATCATTTTTCGCTATTTCTATATTCGTCTCTCCAGCAATCACTTCTACTGCTACCACCTAAATAAAAACTAGTTTGGTAAGCTGTTTTTCTAGGGTGCAAATCGTCGCTAGTTTCCTTATACTTAGGAAATAAATTGTCATTGTCACATAAGTAATTAATTAACCTAGCTTCTCTCTCTTCTGCTTTGTTCTTCCATTCGTCTCTAAGGTATTGCAAGTCTTGGTAGCTAATAGGGTTGCTGTTCTCACTGTTCTTAGTTGAAACAGATTTGTTTCTATACTTAAATAGCATTGACGTACTACACTCATACATAGTCCATTGAGCCATAGCTGGAGCTATATAAGTGTCTAATAAATTAACCTCATCACTATTTAAAGTTCCAGCAGTTATCTTAGTTTTTAAATCTTCATAGAATGGAGTCCCTAATATTGGATGGATTCTTAACTCCTGACAGTCTTTAATACTTGGTAATATAAGTCTAACATCTACATTCTCATCAATTAAAGTAGTGTTCTTTACGTATTGTTCTGATATAAATAAAACTGCCATAACTATTTCTTTAATCTTACTATTTGCTGTTCCCAGATATGTCTACAAAAAGGAGTTGTTCTATTTGTTCTATAATTATGATACCATCCACCTCGCTTAGTAAATATGTCAATTCCAGATTGTCCAAAATCATTAGTTAATAATTCTAATTGTTTTAGTGTATACCTTTTAGTAGTTGCTAGTAACATCATTCTATTACAAAAGGGTCTACTATTGGTTTTCAAAGGCGGTGCGTCTGGTCTTTCTACATATTTGTAAACTATAAATATTTCATCTTCTGGGACTTGAATACTAGCCTCAGCGTCTTTAGTAGGTTTAAAGTCTTTGTCTAAAGCTCCAGCGTCAAACAAATTAGAAATAGATTGATTAATTAAAGACTGTTCTACTTTTAAAGCATTTGCAAGCTCTGTCACAGGCAATAAAGGATTTTTTAATAGTAATGCTAGGACACTCTTTTCAAGTTGTGTTAAAACGCTTGTAATTGCGAAAGACTCTTTTTTAATTTTTTCCTCGTATTCTTTAGCGTCTGCTATACAAGTAATAGGGTTTTGAAAAGTGTTTATTACTTCTAATTTACTAGAGTCAAAACCTGTAGTCTCTAATTGATTAAATATAATGTCATCTTCCTGACTGTTTAATTCTACTTTTTGTTCGGGTTGCAAAGCTGGTAAACCAATTTTTTCTCTAATTTCATCCTGAGTCATAACACCTAAAACAGCAGTCTCGCTAAAATACCTTTGGACAGGTTCTATTTTCTGTATTCTTACAGGTTCACCGTTAATACCATTATAGTTAAGAATAGAATTAATTAACTCGTTAAATACTTTTTGCTCTGGGTCAATTTGTAGATTTTGGTATAATTGAGAAGCTACTACAATCTCATCAGCATTATTTCCTAAGCCAGTTCCGCCAGTTTCTTTTATGCCGAAAAGCTGAGGACTAGTTATTCCATGAGCTGTGAATATTTCTTCTCTTATTTGGTTGTTTAGGTTAATAAACCTTTCATCTTGTCCATTAACTGGGATTGGCATAATCTCAGGATGGTCAGAAGCTTGGTCTGTAAATGATAGCAAAGGCTTTCCAGCATTGTCAGCACCAGTAGCATAGTCTTTAAACCTTCTTTCGATTTGAGCCATCTCCTCTTCTGAAGGGGAACCATTCCGAAAACTTATAAGATAACCTGCAGATAAATTATTAGATATGTTACTAAGTGTAAAGTTAGCTATTTTAGCGTCAGACTCTAAATAAGGTATAGCAGAAACATAGTCAGGAAGTGGATAAGCACCTAAGTCTGGTCTATATTCTTTGTAATATATAACATAATCAACGTCAGGTTTAGCGTCATCATTGTGAGGGAATGACTGTAACACTTTAAAGTCATCGTTGTTTTTTGGGTTTCTTGTAGACCAATCGTCTGTATAATAATACAAGTCATTGTCAACACCTGTTCTAACGTCAGCGAAATCTATATGGTTAATAGCAGCAATCTTATTGTTTTTAGACATTCTAACCTGTAGACAAAAACCTCCATAAACCTTTTTATCCTTAGCTAGTTTTCCTATTAAATCGTCTAGGTTCTCATCCTCATTAGGATGTCTTATAAATCCATTAACATAAGCCTTTTCTGTAAATGTTAATTTTTCATCTATGACAAAACCTTGACCAGTTATAAACTTAACTTTAGAATTTATAATTTGATTATGTTTACTAGACTCATTATAGAGTTTTGTTAAATAGTCTGGGTAAGTGTTTTTGTAAGGTCTGTCTGTTCCGTATTCGTACCAGTCACCCTTCTTAGACTCTTTAAACTCAGGTAATTCATACCCTCCAAAATTTAACGGAATTAATTTTACGCTCATTGTCCTGGGTTATATACTACATTTGTAGTTGGTGAAACTGAATGTTGAGTAAATGATGGTTGATATGTTGAGTCTATTAATTTCATTTTTCCCTCTTCTACTTTGTTTAGTCCTGTTGGGTCTAGGTTTGTTGTGCTGTTTTGTTCATATACTTTATAGTTATAAAAGCCTGGAGACCCTAAGTCTAGACTTCCACTTGTTGGGTCATTAGTACCCTCTATAAAGTTAAATTCGTTATATCTATTTTTATTAGTGCTTATGTCTGCTATGATAGTATAATATTTAGTCTTAGTCTGGTCACTCTCAAACTCAAATAAATAATCTGGGTTTGTTAGTTGACTAAGTTCAAATAAGGTTGCTACAAAATTAGTTGTAGTGTTCTTATTTATCACTATCATTTTTCTTTTTTTTCTTTGTTTCAAAAACCCAATCAATGTTTAATTTCTTTAAAGTTGGGATGTTTTCTTCATTCACTAAAATACTAAAATGTTTTAAGTGAACTGTTTTTCCTACGTATTCTTTTTTTAACATAATTCAAATTTACTAAAAAAAAGGGGACAGTTTAACCCACCCCCCTTTCATACAACAAAGAACAATTAAGCACTAATTGTCAAACCAGCCACTACAGATGACTGTACCCCATAACATGGGAACTGACTTTTGTCAGTAATTTCTATTTGGTATTGGTTAGGGTCTCCATAAGCCTGTCCAGTTTGTCCAACTAAAGACGAACCTTCTGCAAAGTTATCATTTCCCAAAGCCCAATAAACACCGTTGTTGTCTTTTACAATGACAAACAATCTAGCTAGCATTAACATTTTAATTTCGTTAGATTTAGCTGCACTCATTTTATTAATAGTGAAAGCTACAACATTGTCGTAAAAAGAAGTCCCTCCAGCTTGGTCTACAGTTGCTGTAGATGTCAAACTACCTGACTCTTTCTTTAACTCATATCTATAGAAGTTAGTTGCTCCTGATTGCGTAATAGCAGAAATGTCTCCGTTAGCTACAGTAGTAGCAGTAATATTATCTCTTTCTGAGATTAATACTTCTACTATTCCGCCTAAGCTATCTGAGCAATCCCTAGCTTGTCCGTTACTTAATACACATGACATAATTAATTGATTTTCAGTTAGTTAGCGTTTCAGCTAACAGTTATTAAAAAGGGGGTAATTAAACCCCCATTAAATTAGGCTAATAAAAATTCTACAACTTGGTCAGGAAATGCAACATTTACACCTCTTCTAAAAGCCATAGTAACTTTATAAATTCTGTCATTGTCATCGTACCAGCTTCTAACATCGTTAGACTCTTCACCTGGTAAGTCAACACCAACATAAACATTAGACGCTCTCATTAAGTAACAGTTACCAGTAGCTAAACCTGAAAGACCAGGAGTTGCACAAACAGTAACATTTGGAAAACCAATTAAAGGAAGTTCAGAACTAAACCCACCTTCTACAACATAATGGAAATAGTTTCCATCAGCTATAGCTTTTTGGTATTTTAAGAAAGTGTCCATTCCAACAAACAATTTTAAATCGTCTGCATCCATGATATCTTCTGGCATTAATTCAGCCATTCCAGTAAGGATTCCAATAACATTGCTAGCAGTAATTCCAGTAGCCTGTGTTATAGCTGTTGGGTTACCATCTACAGCAGTAGCAGCAGCAATAATTTTATTTAATCCATCATACTTAGATAGGTTAGCAGTTCCAGAAGTTGTGTCACCTTGCCAGTCAGCTACTTCAATAGCTTTCTGTAGTTTAGCAACTTTCTCAGCGAAATATAATTCCTCGAAAGGAATTTCTTCTTTTTCACCAGTTAAACCAGCTTTTAACATAACTGCTGTATACTTAGCAGCTAGGTCAGTCATACATAAATCCTCATGTATTGCAACAGCTCCAGGAGTAATAGTTCTTTGTGACAAAGTAGTTGAACCACTTGCACTTCTAGAACATCCGTCAGCTTGAAAAACAACATCACTAGATAGTATGTTAATTGTAGTAGGTCCTTTTACGCCATCTTGTAAGTTAGCATATTCTGAAAGTCTACCACCAGCTACAGACTTAATAATTAAGTCCATTGCATTTTGTTCGGTATATGCGGCCAAAGCCGAAACATCAAAACTCATAATTTTTATTTTATTATATTTTTACTTTTTAAGACACTTATTATGTCTTTTTTATTTTCTTTTTTTAAAGCCTTAAAACTAGATGGTCTTTTAACCACTTCGCTTTTTGTTGGCTCGTCTAACATTTTCTCTGTTAAGTTTAGCAACATAGAAAAAGACTCTTTAAGATTATTTATTTCTTCTTTTAGTTCGTTGTTTTCTTCTGAAATAGTAGCTTCCATTCCGAAAACTTTTTCAGTCACAATCGACTCTATAATCTTTTTAGCTTCTCTTTCTTGAGCTTCACTTAAAGGACTAGACATCTCTTCCTCTTCTACAGATTCTGCTTCTACTTCTGGTTCAGCCTCTTCCTCAACTTCCTCAACTTCAACAATCACACCGCCCTCAGTAGATATAACTCTACCGTCGCTTAGTTCATGTTTACCGTCTGGAGCTGGCAAAAGTTCACCATCCATGTCAACAACTACAGCAGCACCTACAACCACTTCAGGCTCAACCTGAGCAACAGTACCGTCAGCCAGTACAACATCCTCAAATTTTTCCTTTACAGTTTCAGTAGTTTCTTCCACGTTGTTTTCAGTAGTTTCAGCAAATTCCTTAGAATCGTTTTCAATGTCAACACCTTCTGTTTTAAAAATGCTTTTAATCTCATTGAATAACTCTTTTAATTCACTCATAATAATTATTATTTATACTTTTATATATATAACAAATAATTGATACTTTACCAATTATAAATGTTTTTCTTTGTATTTCTTAACTACGGAAATAATTTTACTAATTAAAGTAGTTGGATATTTAGTGGCTTTAGCCTCTCCAAAAATTCCCTCTACTGAAAAACCTTTAAACGTACCGTCTTTAACCATTTGCCAGACTTCGTCATTCTCTACTCTCATACTTCCCCACCATGAGCCATCTGGTGCGTTCTCAAATCCGTCAGGAGCTTTTATCCCTCTTTTACTATCTATTATTAAAGACTCAATTACATAGACTCCATTGTCTTTATAGTCTATATCGTGCATTAAATTAATGTTAGAATTATAATTATTCTTAAAGAATTTATTAACTATCTTTTCTATAGTAGGTTTTCTAAATACTACATAATATTTCTCATCTTGGTCGTTTAGTCTAATAATAGGTAAATCTGCTTTCATGAAATAACCACTAACTATTCTTTTATCTTCGTCTTGAATTTTAAAAGCTGTTTTATATTTGTCTTTGGTTTTCATTTTATTGATTGCCCAATTAACACCAGAAGTTCCTCCCCATGCATCCCACATCAAACCACCACATCCCTCACTATAAGGAACATCTTTATGTTGTTGATGTCTATTAAAACTAGCCATTCTACCTATAGTCTCCCAACTTATATTTTCTTTATTAGCTAATTGTCTAGCTCTAGTCCAACCAACTTGAGTTCCACAATCTGAACCGTTTTCCTCTTTGTATTCTATAGCTTTCTTTGCGTTGTTAGACGCTGAGTCTGGATAGTCGTTAAACGTCTCTTCAAACTCATGTTTCTTAAACGACTGCCAATTGCTCATAATAGCTGGATGGTCTACTAAGGCTATATAGTCAACCCCTGACTCATCCTCCTCGTCTATTATTAATTCTAGTAAATCTGTTTTATCTTCCATTGTTTTTTATTTAAAATGTTGCTTGTCCCTGAATTACAGAAACTTGGTTTTGTGTGTTAGTAATGTCTGTTTCAGTTACAAATACTTGAGTTTGATTTTGAGGGACTAGTGTACTAGTGTTAGCTGGTTGTAGTGTTGGGGGAGTTCCTCCACCACCTCCACCAAAAGTAGGAGTTTGTTGTCCTCCACCTCCAGGACTGCTAGTCTGAAATTGTTGTTTAGATATGTTAACCACGTTAGCCAAACCATTAGCTATAGCAATTCCAGCAGCAATAAACGGTTGAGCTGGAAATAATATTGTTCCTGGATTAGCAGCAGCACTAGTGAAAATAGCGTTAGCACCTAGATAAGTTTGCATTATAGCCTGTGCTATTTGTAGTTTTTTATTTATCTCAAATGCACGTCTCTGACTCTTTTCATTGTCTTTAGCAAATGCAGAAGTTAAGTTCATTAAAGCACCTATTCCCTGTATAGCTAAATCTATTTTAGCCATTTCTACAGCTTTTTGATTAGCTAATATTTTTTGGTCAGCATCTTCTATAACAGCTTCTCTCTTTCTTTGGAAGTCAGTTTCAATAGCTAGTTTTTGGTCAGCAGTATAGACACCATCTAAAATAGCTTTTTCTATTACGTTTTCCTCATCCCATGCTAACTGTTGTAGCTTTAATTGTTTCTCTTGTTCTATTTCGTTTTCAATTCCTTGTATTCTAACCCTAGTTCTTAACTCTGTAGCTTGTTCTGTTTTTTCTAAAAAGTCTGTTTCTAAAATAGGTTCTTCTTCCTCATCTTCTGGAAATGATATATTTGCTATGTCTTTTTTAGTGTCTAACTCTTTTAGTAATTCTTTATTTAAATTGTTTTTATAAACTACATTTTCTTTAGTTGCTTCTGCTTCTTTTATTATGTCTAACCTAGCTAACTCTTGTTCTTTTCTAAATATTTTAGTTTTTAAATCTAGTTTCTCTTGAACTGTTAAAAGTTCATTAGTAGAGGCTAACCTAGCTCTTAAATTTTGTAGTTCTAAACTTATATTTTCTTTTGTTAGTTCATTTATTTGTTTTAGGTTGTCACCTCCCTTTTTTTGTAAGTCTTTTATTTTCTCTTCATTCTTTACTATTTGAATTTGTCTGTCTATAAAATTTTGATTAGTAGAAACTATTTTATTCATTTCCTCTCTATTCTTCCTTAACTCTTCATTTAGTTTAGCCTGTGCCTCTGCTGAATCCTCAGTAGCAGAAGTAAACTCCATAATCTTTTGAATAGCAAACCCTATAGCAATAACCAAAGCACCTATTCCAGTTGCTACTATAGCACCTTTTAACAAGTTAAATGACCTAGACGTAGTGTTGACAGCAATTCCTAAAGCCTTCATAATAACAGTCATTGTCTGAGTTATTATAGTATTTGCCTTTTGTATTAAAGAAGAGTTTTGAATTACGTTATTAAATAACTTCATTCCAGACTGAGTTCCTTCTATAACCCCTTTAAAAGCCATTGAGACTCCTATAGCTTTTTCTATTCTTTGAACTGTTTCTTCTAAAGCACCACCGCCACCACCTAACAACACAAAAGCTGCTGAAACGTCACCAACAGCACCAGCAACAGAACCAAGCTCACTAGCTACCTGTTCGTTGTCTAAAGCCTCCATAGACAACTCGGTGTTTTTAATTTGTTTGTTAACACCTATTAACTCTGTCTTTAAATCATTAAAAGCCTTAGTCCCCATAGGAACTTTTCTTAGTTCCTCGTTTAGTCTTTCCGCTTCCTCTTCTAATTGTCCTAGTGAGGTAGTTGCCCCTTTTGCATTTATATCTATTTCTAAAGCTACTTTTTCTGACATTTTATATTATATTAAATTGTTGACCATCCCACATCATTGACACACTATCGTTATTGTTAGTTAGTGTATAGGTAGAATTTCCATCTATTAAAGCTGGAATTGCTGTTGCATCTATAACCGCCTGGTTTGTTGAATGTAATTTTTTGAAAGTCCATGTTTTACCAACATGAGGTAGACCATTTGTTGTTCCGTAACTACTGCTAAATCTAGCTATAACACTACCTCCAGCTGTGTCTATTAAATAAGTTCTAATGTTTTCATTTGCTATAAAGTCTGCGTCTCTAGTCTCAAAACTTCCACTTCCTTGTATCTCATCATTTATATACATTACATTAGACTCTGTTACAGTTTGATTATTAGAGTTTATTAATTGAACATTTTTCAATCCAGATTTTACAGTATTTCCGTCACCTTGAATAATTACATTTCTAGCACCTGAAAAAATACTATTGTTAGAACCTGTTATATTGACACCTTGTACACTTCCACTAACATAATTGCCAGAACCAGTAGCACTTATTCCTCTATTACCTATACTATTGCCATTAGTTGAAGTTCCATTCCCTTGTCCAAAAGTTGGCGTTCTTTTGCCACCTAATGTCTGTCTGCCACCATGAGAGGTCTGTGTACTAGCACTAAAAACTGTAGCCTCTTTTATTTTAAGAAATTCACATTTAGTAATTGGATTAATAGGATTGTAGTTCTCTACTTTATTTAGTCTAAAATATTGACCCTCGAAATAGTATTGTTTTCTAAAACTTAAATTAGCTATGTCGCTTGGAGTTAAATAGAAATAACCATTAACTATTTTAGAGTTAGTGTCTGTGATTTCTTCAATAAACTTTTTATAGTATTTATTATATAGATTATTATTACTAAAAGTTATAACATTATTAAACACATTTGCCCAATATATTTCGTTAGTTAAATTAAATCCTATGTCTTCAGTTGGTGAGTAGGGGTCGTCATACATACCAGAATAAGGATATTGAGTTTTAAAAGTTACACCACTAGAGTCAGAGTGTAGCCATTGCTGGTCTGTGTCTTTCATCCCTCCCCATTGTAAAATCCTAATATTAGCTTCTGTTCGTTGAACTCCGTCTTTGTCATCAAACTTTATAATAGTAGGTATTACTCTATCATACCAAGATTGACCAACACTTGGAGTAGGAGAAAATATAATTTCTGTTTTATGTTCTGCTTTTAAAAAATCATTGTTAATAATAAAGTCAGCTTGTCCGTAAACCTCATCCCAAGTGTTATAGTATAAATCATTATAGTAGTCATTGTCTTGTTTATATGTATATAAATACTCTTTACTATTTAAAGCACCCATAGGAAGAAACTCTATGTCTTTGCTTTTGTCTATTTTACTACTCCAATCAATTATATTATTATTATAAAAATCGTCTCTAGGTTCTATTATTAAATCCTTTTCGTCATCTGGGTTAGGTTGAATATATAAATTAAACATATTAACTAAAGACTTAATAAAGTCTCTTTGTTTAACTTTTGCTGGAATAGATGACGACATGTCTATAGTGCTACCCTCAACATAAGTAGAGTTAACTACTTCATTATTAAAATAACTGCTTAAAATATTTAAACCAAAGGACCTAGCGTCATATAAGTTATTGCCTGAGTCTTTCCAAAATACATTTGACTGATTAAAGTTAAAATTTATATTTGTTGATAGTCTTAGGTCGTTTCCTCTACATTCATAATCTACCTCTAGTTTAACTTTTTCACCAGTATTTAAATATATGTTATTAGCACTTACATAAAATTTATTAGGTGTTGAGGTGTTGTTAAGATTGTCTATTTCGACATAAGCTGGATTATATAGTGAACCGACATAATATTCAGTAGATGACGTTGTAGGGTTGCTAGCTGTTGTTATAGTTGTATTTGGATTGACTGGTGTGTTACTACCTTGTATTCCAAAAAATTGTTCATCTATTGTAGATATAAAAACGTTACTTGAATTATATTTATTTAGTTTTATTTTACCATGTATGTCAGACATTAAAGTGTATTGAGTGCCAACAGTAGGACTAGCTATTGGTGAATTAAACTCTCCCTGTACCTGTGCCATACAATTTAAATTATAATAACCTCCAGAGCTAGCAGTAAACACTCCTGTAGTATTATCATAAACCCCACCAACATCATAAGCCTCAGTCTGGTTAATTATTGTGTCACTCTGAAATGTAGTAGTGTCATCATAAACCCCATTAAAGGGACTACTAGACCCTGTTCCTGTTGCTAAAAATTTTGGATTGTTTGCACTAAATATTAAATTGTTTATAGCAGTTTCTGACAATTTAAAATCTTTACTAGAGAAAGGAATAATTAAAGTATTAAAATAACTACTATTAAAAAATGTAGATGTAAAAGTGTAGCCTATTGAACTAAATATAGCATCTATATATTTTTTAACTTTAATAGCTGGAAAAAAGTCTGTGACTGTCCACTCTTCTGAAAACCCCATTCCAGCGTAGTTAATATCATAGTTAACCATAGGATATACATAGTCAGTAGTTAAAGGTAAATTCCAAGTTGCTACCTGGTTAGCTTTAGTATAACTATGGTTTAGACTACTCATGTCTAAGTCTGTTAGTTCTTGTTCTTGTAATTCAGTAAAGAAATTTCCTATTCTACCAATTATAACACATTCATAAACTATTAATCCATCTTTATTCTTTACAGATTTTAATTGTAAATAACCATCTAACTGAACCTCTCCATTAACTAAATAAATAACGTCAGTTCTTAGATTAGGGTTAAATGTTTGTAGGTCCGTATTTACATCAAAGATATGTTCAAAGATTTTATTAATCTTTTTACTAGCTGGCAAAGTAATAGTTTTAGAAAAGTCTGCTTTCCTTTGTTCTGGATTTGCAATGTCAGCAATATTAAAAGTTAAGTTAGGATTTAAAGAACCTAACAACTCTACATTTTCACCATTTATATATAGTTCCTCTTTAACCATTATCCGCTACAGCTTTCACAATTTTCGTCATCAATATTGCATGTTCTTTCTGGAACTTCTTTATTTTCTAGTTCCTTTAACATCTTTTCAAATTCTGTTAGTTTTTCTTTCATTTAAAATCTTTGTCTAAAGTTATCAATACCAAATTCTAAGTCTACTTCTAAATTAAATAATTTATCTGCATTGTTTGTTTTCTCTTCCCAATTACCATTTATATTTTTTACAGGAATTCGTCTAATTTCTATACCTCCTGACGGTGCGGTATAACTATCCATTAAATAAACCTCTGGACTTTCTATAAGTTCTAATAACCAATTATAAGTATTATAGTCAATCCAGTCAGAAGTTAGTTTCATCTTAGGCATAGATTTAGTATAGTATTGGACCTTTTCTCTATTTGAAATAGAATAGTCTATAGAGCCTGTTGAGGTTAAATCATTTGGAGTAGTTTGAAAAAACTTCCTTTCTATTTCCTCACTATGTCTAGACACTTTAGTAAAGTTAAAATAATCAAAACCACCTAAACTGTTTAAGAACTCTAGTCTCCTATGTTCATATCTGCACTCAGTATCTATATTAAAAAAGAATTCTTCTGAAACTGTATTATTTCCAGAATCAATAAAAAATATTTTATAAGAAACGTCATTCTCTGTAATAATTGGTTGACTACTTCCAGTTATAGAAAGAGGATTAATTTTATTTAAATTGCCTGGAGCAGATGGGATTCTTAAATGTTTTAATGAACCTAACCCAGTTGGCGGAGCTAAAGCTATGGTTCTTGTAGCTCCAACATTGTCAAGTATTACAATATTAATTCTATACAGTGGGTCATTTGCGTGGTCATATAAAGCATATATATATCCCTGGTCTGTTAACATTACTTTTTGATTATAAGAATTGTTAAGGCTTGTTCCACTTGGTGAGTTAGTAAGAAACTTTCTAGTAGTATTATTGTCTGTATATTTTTGATAATAGTTTGTAGATTGCCAATCATAAAAATTAACTACGTCTCTTCTATATTTAGGTAAGCTAGCATTTATTACATGTAGGCTATAAGAGTCATCAGTAGTAGTGTCTGGGAATGTTACATCCTGTGGAATGTCATAAGTTGCAGAACCTGTGTTATAATGCACCCAACCAAACTCCAAAGTAAAGTCTTTATAAGAATTAGTATTGTCATAAATAGTGTTTATGTTAGTGCCATCTAACAATCCTAAATCACTAGACAAATAACTCTCCATAATTCCAGACATGTCAAATCTACCATATCCATCAGTAGTAGGAGGAACTCTTAACCTTCCTACTGTAGTAGCACCATCCTTAACGTCAACTAAGTAAGCAAATCCTGTATAATTTCTAGTAGCACTTACTGTCTCATATAATACAATCTCTACAGGATTATATACTGTTCTATATTGTTCTGGTAGATATTTAATTTCTAAACTCATTTTTTTAATATTTCTTTTAATCCTTTTGTAATTCGCTCTCCAGACACTATTCTAATATCTGTTTTAAACTTGTTAAAAGCCTCACCATAGAAAGTCTCTTGCATACAGTTGTCAAAAAAGTAACGTGGTCTAATACCAGTTCTAGCAATAGAGTTTCTTACTGCATATTCGTTTAGTCCTTTGCTTTTAGCCCATTGTCTAACATGACTAACCTTTGGACCTTTCTTAAATTGATAAGGACTGTTAGGTGCTTTAATTTCCCATCCTTGACCTTTTCTGTCTCCACTTTTTCTAACCCCTCCAATACCTTTAACACCTTGATTAAGATAATCATAATAGTCAGCTAGGTATAATGTAGCAGTCATTCTAAATCCAAACATTTTAACAGGCATTCTTATAGACTGTTCTAAATTTCCTTTATAGACTAAACCTTCTTTTTTAACAGACTGTTGTAGACAATAAACCATGTCAGCAGCAATGTTATTAAACACCTCGGCTAGAGTACTAGGGTTGTCTATTTTGACTTCCTCTAATTGACTCTCATCAAAACCAAATATGTCTAGTTGTTCACTCATCTATGTTTATACTTTTGTCTCATTTCTCTGTGGACCTGTTGTTCCATCTTTTGTTTATCACTATAATAAGCTACTATATTTAGTGCTTTAGTTACATCCCAATTTAGTATTTCATCCCATTTGTCAATCCTACTATTTGTCAAGTTATCTAAGGTGTTCCACCATCCCCATCGTTTACTAAATCCATTTCCTGTTTCGCTTCCTTCGTCATCTTCTCGGCTTCCTGAATCAAACAAGTTTTTATAGCTTTTGTTAAGTCCTCCGAGTGAGTGTAAAAAAAAACACCTATTGGATAAGCTATAGTCATTGGCATGTTATTTAAAAAGTTATCTGCTGTCTTTCTAAGTATTTCACTATCTACCTTAATATGTTTCCAACCAAATAAAGTCTTTTTAACTGGTCTGCAAATAGTGGTTAATATATGATGTAAATTATTAAATATTGCTTCCTCATCGTCTTTAGAGTTTTGTAGTATTTCCATACTGTTAATATACTCTCCAAACAATAATTTCTTAGCATCTACTTTAAACTCATACCATTGACCACCAATCTTAAATCTTTTGTCTTTTAGTTTGTTAGGTAATTCAGTCTCTAAGAAACTCATTTTCTTCTTAATAGACTTATACTGCTTTAAACTAATGTTTTTTATTACATCTCTTTTCTGTCCTGTTAAGACTGCTAGGATGTTTATGACTCTTTCTATTGGGTTTAGTTTAGAGTTTAATACTGGTCTTAGGTTAATGTAGTTTCCTATTGTAACATCTGACCACTTTGTTGGGATTGTAATTTCCATAATTGTATATATAACAAATTTTTTAATTATAACAAAACACTAAAATAAATAATTTAAATTAAAATACTAAACAACTAAACACTAACTAAAATACTAACTTACAATGGCTGAGAATAGTATTTAAATCAATTCTAAGAGACTTTAATACTTTTTGTATATGTTTATATACATTGATTAATTATAATGTCTTAAAACTAATATATTTAATTAGCTAGTTTATGAAATAGTATAAATAAATAATAAGATAAATATCTTATCTTATCTTATATAACCCCATTTGCTCAGCATTTGCTTAGCATTTGCTCAGCATTTGCTAATTTTCTTCCTGTAAAATAAAAAGGGAGTGACGCTCTTTTGCCGACCACTCCCAATTCCCAAAACATAATTTAATAAAACATTGGTCAATTTTAACGTATTGATTTTGTTAATTATAAATTAAGTTTTAAATATAATAAAAAAAGGGGTAACCACCGCTAAGTAGAACCCCTTTAATAATAGAAAAAAATAAAAGTGTCTTAGACGACCACTTTATAATTAATTGTAAAGATAGTAAAATTTATCTAATTGCATACCATCCTCGATTATTTTCTTTTAAATGTATTAATGCCACATACCTCAAAGCATCCATTAAGTGGTCTTGTCCTATTGGTTTTTGAAGACTATTTCCGTTTTTGTCAGTTGCCCATTTATACATCCTAAACTCTCGTCTAAGGTTGCTACTATTAACAACATTTATTTTATAGCGTTTAAGAATGTCTATTCCGTTTAGAATACTGTCACGCCCTTTAGTAGCTGGTTTAGCGTTTAATCCTAGTCTATATAGTTCCTCAATTGACTTAGGTTCTGCACTATCACAAATTAACTCTTCTCTACCAATAATAGGAATTAGCTTTTCTGCTATATCATGGTTAGTTAATTCTCTTTCATAAATTAACTCTTTTAAATAAAGTTCGTCATCTTTTCGGTAAACTGACAAAGCTGCACAAACGTCAATAGAGTAACCAAAGTCTAAACCATGAGCCACTAACTTACAGTCTGGCATACTATCAACATACTTGACATTCTCGTATATTAACCCACTTATATTTCCATATTCACCAAGACCGTAAATCTTCCAGAACTCTTTGTCTGTTTGTTTTAAATACTCTATTTCTTTAACTAGTGACTTAGGTAGAAACGAATTGTTTTTGTAGTTACTTACTATAACCTCAACGTCTCCGACTTCCTTAGAACGCTTTATTTCAAGCTCCTGGTTAATCCATATTTGTTCATCGTCTGGGTTAAAGTCTAAGAATATTTTATTCTCGGTTCTCATTAGTAACTGAAAAAACTCTTGTTTGTATTCTAACTCATTAGCCTCATTACAGTAAAGTATATTTCTTTTAGCACCTCTCAGCTTTTGTTCGTCATCTGCACCTATAAACTCTACTAACCTTTTGCCATATCTATACTGCTTTTTAGTCTTGTTGTGGTCTATTCCAGAATACCAACCCTCAGCCTTTAGAATTTCCTCAAAGTCTCTAATTACTGTTCCGTCTAAATTAGTTCTATATTTCCTTACTGTAGTCCATACGCCTTCATGACAGTACTTATCAGACCCATAGTTACCACTAATTAACCACAATGCACATAATTGATTTAAGGACCAAGTTTTAGAACTTCTAGTCCCTCCTCTATTTATTACGATTTTAGACTGACTGTCATAATTACGCTCAAATATTTCAGTCGCTTCCACGCTTTATATTAATGTTTATATTATTGACTGTGGATTCAATCTCCTGTTTGTCTGGTGCATTAAGCCCAAACATCTTAGCAATAGAATCATAAGCACCCCTATAGTCAGAACCCTTAACCATTTCTTTAAGTAAATAGAATTTAGCTTTCTGTTCTTTTGTGAGGTTTTCTTTTGCTGCTAAGTCCATTAGGTATTCCCAAGATTTAATCATTTTAAAATAGCCCTCAGCTACTTCCTTGCGTGTTATTTGAAAGGCTTCTGCTTCTTTTTTTTGTAAGTCCTTGACTGTTACCGCTATGTTACCATTTTTAAGAAGTTCACTAGCTTTAACCTTTATAACATCATTAGACGTAGTTTCTGCAACATCATAAGCACGTCTATAAGCCTCTGACGCATTACCAGTATTGACATACTCCTCAGCAAATTTATTTTGTTTAGGTGTTAGCTTACCCATTCTTTTGTCTTAGTGAAACTTTTAATAATATTAGATAGCCTATTAAGTCTGTGACTGTGTCTTCTGTTTTGTCGTTTATGCCTTTGTTTTTAATTCTAGACAGTTTGTCATCTATTCTAGCCATTAGTGCTTCTGTAGAGTCTAGCTTACTAAATATAGATATAGGATTATTAGCTGTGTCTCCATAGTCTGCATTCTTTTGTAGTAGTAGTTCTGTGACTTCCTCAGCTATTTTTTTTATTAAGTATTGGGTTTTCATTGTTGCCATTCTTTATTATAAGATTTTCTAGCTTTCTTTTATAGTTTCTTAGGTTTGTTATTTTAGGACTTTTATTAGAACTTATGTCCTCGCTGTTTTCTATTACTTGTTTTATAAAGTATTCAGGTAATGTTTTTAGTCTTTGTTTCATATCCATAAACCTAACAAAGTAGTTTACTGGTTCACTACCAAATAAAGCCTTTTGCTCTTTTATTTCTTTAGGTGTTAGTTTCATTTAAACTCTACTAAGTCCTCAATATTAACTTTAAATTGTTTATAATTACCTTCCTCAGTATGACTAACGATAGCTATTTTACTACCTAATGATTTTATATAAACTCTTTTATTATTATATGTCAATCTCCTTTTTAACATTTCTTTTTCAGTTTTCTCCAAATTCATCAAGTTCATTATCTTCGTGTATATATGCTAATTCTAAAATTCTATAATCTGCCTCAAAATCAAAAGTTGTAGAGGCTACTCCATTAATGTCAAAACACTCGTATATTTCCCCATTCATTTCTGAGTAGAAATATAGTCCCTCATCGTCTATATAATAACCATAGCTAAAATCACTTTTTAGTAGGTCTCTTTCGTCTAACATTCTTTTTCTTTTTTACTTGTTTAACTTCCTTAGCTTCTTTTTCAGTAAGCCAATTAAATAAGATTTGCATTTGGGATTTTACACAACTATTGCAAGCCCAACTCACTTTCATATCTGGATGTATTTCTTTTAGTATTGGTTCTAAGTTGTTTCTTAAAAAGGATATGTCTACAGAGCCTGGAAAGGCACTTGTTTTGTTATATAGTTTTATGGTTTCTTCTATTGTCATAGCAATCGTCTTTCAATTATACGTAAAATTAACGGAGTTATTAATATTATTGGGTTTAAAGTTATTAAAAAATAAATTAATGATAGCCAGAACGTAAGGCAGAAACTACAGTTAAAAGGCTTGTAGTCCCATTTATCAATCAAAGGTCTAGCATAGTCTACCCATGTAGTAGCTATGGTAATTATAACTAATATACTAACTATAGAATTCATTTAATGTCCATTTTTGTTTTATCTTGTTTGCTAATTCTTTGAACTTATATTGTATTGTATTTCTGTGAATGTCGCTTTTTTCAGCTAGACAGTTACGGTTACCACTACAAATCAATAATTGTTCCATCATTATTTTATCTAAACCATCTAAAGAGTCTATAAGGTCTTTTAGTACCTCATCTTTAAAACAACTGTTAGAATAGGTTTCTATATCCTCTATACTACTAAATTGACTAGGTAAATAGTATTTAGTTCTGTATTGTCCACGCTCGCTAATTATTTGATAGAGACAAAGTTTATAAACATATTTCTTAATAGAGTTTTCTTTGTCTAATTGTATTATAAAATCTTGACCCTTGTTAAGTAATATCATGAAAATGTCTTGTTTAAAGTCCTCTAACTCTACAACATTGTATTCTCTACCAATCCAAAATATAAAGTTTTCTATTTTCTTAATTAGCTTTCTGTCCATTAATACTCTTTTGTTACGTTGTACATTTCAGACTTGAGAAAACTTATGTTAGTCCTCATTGCATCTATAACTCTATAGCCAGACTCTAGCAGTCTTCTTAGTTCATACATCTCAGGGACTTCTACATTAGCCTCATTAGTTGCCCTAGCTACAGAAAAACCTTCTTTAACTCTATCGTGTATGACTTTTTCATAGTCTTTGTGTGCTTTAGTTCTAATAGTTTCTATATAATATAGATAGGCTGTTAATTCTTTTAGTTGTTTATTTAAGCTGTTACCATCAAAAACGTCAGTTTGTTTATATTCTTTAATTATTTCAGCTATCTTTTTTAGTGTTGATTTCATCTTGTAGTTGTTGTATGGTTAATAATAAATTCATAAAGTCCTCAAATTCTAGACAGGCGTAGTCTCTCTCAAAGTTTTTAGTAAACACTACAACAGGAGTTTTTCCCATTGGTCTGTCACTTCTAGCCTGTTCTAAGGCTTTCCAGATGTTTAGCTTTTCCTGGTTCTTACATTCCCAGTGATAGTCAAATAAAACAGAGTCTGGGTTAATGTCTATAATGTCGCCTTTAAAGTTATCCATCCCGCCACTCATAGGGGTGCGTCTTACATTAGTATTGAACTTTTTATTTAGTTGTTTAGCCACGTCTCTTTCAAAACGCTTGCCTTTTTGGTTTGCATTCATAATTTTTGAAAATGTTTTCTTATAATTTTACCTAACTCAGCGTCATTAGGGTACATCCTACATAGTAAATTAATACTACCGTCAGTACTACTATAAGGATGACTATAGTCTGTGTCCTTTGTTTGTCTGTATTCATTTAAAGTCCTTTTCTTCATTTTTATTATTATACTTTTCAATTAATAAAGTAAACACGCAACCACTTATAAAAACTGCTATGTGTGACGCTAATATAAGAAAATAAATTTTATCCATTTTTGTCTGATTCTAATTCTGCTTTTTTTAAATTGTGTTTATAGGTAGAAAAATCTGCTTTTATTATAGCATTTTCTTTGTAAGCTACAGCATTTTCATATTTAAGTTTAGATATGTCTTTATAGTTTTGTCTAATTTCGTGCTGTAAATCGTGTATAAGTTCTAGTATATCCATTAAAACCTCTAGTCCTTCCTGTTTTACTTTATTGTTAGTCTTTTCAACCTCAGCACTAGCTTTAATAATCATTATGTCTAGCTTATTTTTTCTTAACATTATGTCTAATTCATCCATTTTGTATGTGTTTTAGTGGGTTGTTTCCTCCAATTGTATAATAACCATTGTAAAAATTAAATCTTAAAGGTTCATCTAATGTAGTCAACTCTCCTCCAGTCATAACATTTTTAACCTTTTGAACATGTAGTTCTGTCATTGTTTTAAACTCTGGGTGGTTGCCCATTCTGTGAATAGCATATACGTCATCCGCTCGATTTATCATCCCCATGCCTCCCTCAATATCACTAGACTTGGGAGGCTGTACAAACCCCTCTAAAGTATGTCCAGGCTTGTATACTCTTCTAGCTGCTTCGCTTATTGGATGTGTATTAATATAAACTGTCTTTCCAGTCTTATTACAAAACTCTCTTACATTATTGCAGAATAAATAGTTTCTGTCAAACTGTCCTAGCTTGCCTCCTCTTTCTATATTTAAGCCTGTGTAGGGGTCTATTAAGCATCCGTCTACATTCTCTTTAGCAAATATATTTAATAACTCTCCAGCAGTGTATAGCTTTCTATTATCTACAAATTTAAAGTAACTGTCAATAATTTCTATTTGTTTTTTAATCTCTGACTCAGTTAAGTCCTCAACTTTTTGTCCTGTTAGCATTTGAATCATGCTAATTTTTAATAGTTCTGGAGAGTTCTCTCCACTCCAAACACACCATTTTAAATTGTTATTCATAGAATGACAAAGCAAATACCAAATAAAAAAGTAAGTTTTACCAACATTAGGAAAGCCAGAAACGACAACCATTTGACTAGGTTTAAATCTTACAAACTTGTCAGTAATTGGACAGCCTATTCCTAAACCTTTTTTAATCTCTCCGTTTTTGTATTTAATAGCGTAGTCTAGTCCGTAGCCTTTATTTAGTATCATTGATTGTGCTTAAAAATTTCTTTAATGAGTCTGAGTTTTTGTGTATAGGGTCACTAAAAGTAGTTTTTTTCTTTGACTTTTTAGCAGCCTGGACTCGTTTTAAATATTGTTCTTTTCGTTCTTTGTATTGTGTATCTAAAAATTTTATGTTAATTTGGTTGTCCTTTTTTTCAATCATTCCCTCATCTATTAAAGTGTCTAAATAATCTTGACCAATTCTTCTAGCCATTTTAATATAAGTCATTGAACAATCTTTATTCCAGTAGTGAAAACAGGCGTCTATAAAAGACCCTTTCTCTTCTTTAGATAAATACATTATGTCACCCCCTAGCCATTGACTAGGATAGGCTTTAAACCAGGGTAGTTCTTCGCTCATTGTTTGTGTTAAATTGTAGTTTGTTGCATTTAAAATGTTTTCCTAAGTTGTTTAATTGGTCAACTAAATTAATATTTTTATTATGCCATTTACTATTATAATAAATTTTAGTGACTTTACAACTGTCTAAAGGTATTGCTTCATTTTCTACATTGAAGTCGTGTTCTACTTTTAAAACTACTGACTTTTTTGTGTGCCATGAATTGCAAATCCTTTCTAAAACCAACCTTTGTCCTGTTGGTATTTCAGCATTTTTATATTTTACTTCCATTAATATTAAAACATCATTATTAAACTCTAAGACAGCATCAATGTCAGTAGGGTGCATAGTGCCATTTTGTAAACCAGTAAAGTCAATCCCTTGTTTTAAATAATTCAAGTTTCTAATTAATGTCAAAATATGCTTTGTTTTTTTGTTCGTATTTATAAAATGCTAATAATTCATTTTCATTTAATGACTCTTCAGTGTATAACCTGTCAGAACCAAAGGACACAGTTTTAATGTCCTCTAGTTCTTTTTCAGGTTGTTTGTAGTCAATATATTTAAAATCCTTTTTCTGGATTCTATAGGCTTGTACTAAACTAATATAAGTTATTTTATATTTTTTAGCAATTTCAGGCATTGTCATTCCGTTTGTTATCATATTTTGTATGTCTAACGAACTTAAACCCAATGCTTTCAAGACTTTTGACTGTTTCATAATACTTAAAAGGGTAAGTCGTCAGAACTATTAGAAACCTCTGAAACTGGCTTAGTCTCTTTTTGTTCTTCTGGGTTATACGTGTTAACACTTAAAGAAACATCTTTTCCGTATTGGTCAGGCTGGTCCTTTAGGTTTACATTTAGTTTAAGGTACTTGTTTCCTTTATAATCAAAAACATGTTCTTTAACTTTGTCTATATGAACAGTAACAGTCATCCAGTTATCATTCATTTTTTTACCGCCTCCGCAGTAGATTGTTGGTTTTTTTTCCATTGTTATTTGTTTTTCTTGTTTTAAATATGGCATCCATTGCCATTCTTTTTTTATCATTTGCATTTTGCAGTTTACATTTTAAAATATTGTAAATGTTTTTTACTTGTTTTATGTCTAGCCAAATTATTTCTATTAACCTTTACACCACATTCACAATAAATATGTAAAGTTCCTTCGGCTCTTTGTTTAGCTCTGCTATTTCTTTTATTAAGACATCCAGTTGAAACACCTTCTTCTAATGAGTCTTTATGATAATATTTTTTTATATGTTTTTTATTACTTTCTGGATTTTTTTCTTTCCAGTCTTTAGCTTTTTTAATATAATACTCTTTGTTTTGTTCGTAATATTTTTTTGTTTTATACATAATTTAAAAGTTTAAGTCTACCCAAAGACTATTTAAGTACTCTCTACACTCTTCTACTCTATTATAAATGTTTCTTATGTCCTCTTCATTTCTATAAATGTCAAACACTTTAATCCTATATCTAGAGTCTATGTCAGAATATTTATATTTACTAGCAAACTCTACTAAGTCTGTGCTTTCATCTCCAAAGTATTCTCTTTGTATTAACTCCTCTGGCGTGTCCATTAGTGTATAGATTAATTTATACCTGTCTATGTCAGTCAAAGCCATGTAGCCCTGAGCTTGCCAATAATAGTCTTTATTAGGTACACTATTAAAGTATAGAGGAAAGCTAAAACAATCCCAACTATTTTTCACGTCTATAATATATTCATCTAAAATAGCGTCTGGAGTGCCTGTTAAAAAGCCATTTTCAAAAGACTCTTCATTCTTTACTAAACTAGGAATGTCTAATTCTTTAGATATAAAATTTAAAGAGTCTACTTCTACTGCATTTCCTTTGTCTATATATTTACTAAACACCTCTTTTTTACGGTTATAAATTTGCTCTTTACTCCATTCCTCTAAAAAACTTTTAGTAGTCTTAGATAGTGTTTCAGTTTTACTTCTAGCGTTGGTCATTATTTTACCAATAGCTGAACATCTTATTTTAAATTCTTTCATGTTATTGGTTTTTAATTGCGTTAGCTACTTCGTCAGCACTTGCTACGTTTGAGTCTATACCTATTCCAAAATTAGCCAAACATCTACCCCAACTACTAGTCTCGCAATTCTCTATAAAAGAAGTTTTGTTTATGAAAGTAGAGTTCTGCTTTTCGTGTGCGTGTCCTGACGCAACTTCTATTCCAGCATCATTCTTAATAGTTGTTTTAATTATTACTCCATTGTCGTTAATGTGAGTTATTTCTGAGGTCATTGAATATCCTGTAAATTTTTCTCTAAAATATTTAATTCTCTCGTTTACTGTTACGTAGGCTTTGCCTTTTATGTCAACTGTTTTTAATTGGTTCATTGTTGTAGTTTTTAATTTTAGTTAATATAATTATTAATTGTTTAATCCTATTTGGATTGTAGTTGATAGCTAATTCTTTTAGCTCAATAGATATTTTAACAACCTCAGTTATTAAATTACTAAATCTATTTTTGTGGATTTCTAAGTCATTGTCACTAAGTTTAGTTCTTTTAAGAATATTCTTATTCCATTGAACCTGGTCTATAATACCTAGTAGTCTATCACTTAGAAAGTTGTGTCTTTGGTTAGCTTGCCAATAGTCCCATTCTTGTTTTTGTCTGTAGTAAAACTCATATTTATCCATTGTTGTAGTTTTCCATTAGTTTTAAAATTACCTCAGAATAGGACTTATGTCCTAACTCTTTGCATTTGTTTTGGAACTTAGTTAATATTTCTAGCTTTTCAGCTGGCACATAAAAAGTTCTAGTATTATATTTAATATTTGTCATTTTAGTTATTTTAATTTACGCTAATATATAACTATAATTATAATTATAACTATAAATTAAGAAAACTTTATTAACAAACGATTGTTAAAAGAGGTGGGTTATTCTAGCTATTTGTCCAAATTCACTAAATAAAAATGCTTCTATAGCTTTGTTATTTGAACTTTGATAACCTGAGGTAGAATGCCATGTGTCTGCCTCCGACGTTGACATAAGAGACTCCACCCAGAGTCCTGGATATTGCTTACTTACTTTATGATGTATGTGTTGGGTAAACATGTATCTATATTTAGTACTAGACCAGTCTGGACATTCGTCAGCTACTATCATTGGTAACGTGTCAGCCTTAATCTTATGACCATGACATGAAGAAATTAAGTTCTTTTTGTACTTGTAATATTTACGCATTTGCAAACTAACATCAAAAGTCACATCTTTATTATGTCTAAACCATGCAGCCAATAACTCTGCAACCATCCATCCGACTGTATTGTCGTGGTTGCCAGGCGTAAACATTACATGGACCGTAGAGACTTGTAATAACATTTCTATTATCTCAACCATCAACCTTTTAGCTATTAGAAAATGGTCTGACAGTAAACCGTCACTGTCTTGACGAGTGCCACCAGTTGTGGTCATGTTAAAATTATCTACATGCAATAAGTCTCCTGAGAGTAACAAAATAGTCTTATCAATGTTAAACCCTTGAGACTTTGCTAAACATCCTCTAACGCCCTCTAAGGCCCTTGTAACTGCTATTTGGTTGTTATACTCCTCACCACTTACAAAAGACCTACACAGCTTTCCTATATGCAAATCACTAGGACACATAAATAATAAATGTCCGTCTGTATATTTCTTATAATTTAGTTTAGGGTATTTAGGGGAATAATTTTTAGCCTCTTCTATAACTTCTTTAGCTAACTTCTTAAAGTCTTTGTCTTGGGGTTTAGGTTGTTTAAAATATAAACTAGCGTTTTTGTTTTTAATCCATCCTGAATGAATGGTTTCAGCATCTAAGCCCTCTTTTTCTGCTTCGTCTTTTACTCTTCTATATTGGTATAAGACCTCAGCTTCGTCAGGCTTTAATCTATATTTAGGGTTTCCAGCTTTCTTAGCTCTTTTACTCCAATGTTTCAAAATTGATTAGTGTTGGTTTTTGTAAATATAATAAAAATTATTTATCTACCTTTTTTAGCTATACTACCAAAATAATAACCGACTATTGAAAGTACTATTCCCTCAACAATTCCAGTCGTGTGAATCATTAATTCTTTATTGTGTTCTGGTACTTGTATAAAAACAATAGCAACTAATAATAAAACAAAACCACCTAAACCAACAATGCCTGTAAAATTCATCATCCAGTCATCACTACCAGCCTTAACCATTTCAACCTCACGTTGTCTAGCTGAGTCCCTGTCTGCTACTTCTAGTTTATAAAATTCTACTAATCTATTATGAATTTGTTCTTTTTCTTCAGCACTTAAATTAGGTTCTTTAGAAATAATGTTTTTTATTACTCCTAGTGTCCCCTGTTCTGGTAAGAAATCCCCAACTATATCTAAGACATGAGGGACTTTTTCTTTTAAAAGTTTTCCTATTTTAGTGTCTTTAATTTTCTTCATAAGACTTATATCTAGTCTTTTTATTAGCGTCTTTGTAAGCTACTAATATTTGCCCTCTTTGCTTTCCATCTACATTATAACTAACATGAATCCAGTTTGGGTTTTCTTCTGTTCCAAATTCCCATATAAGTTGGTCAAAATCTAAATTGTCTTTTATATAATTAAACACCTCAGCATTATTAGGGTCTCCAGCGTGGTCTCTGTCTAAGTCTACAGCCTCACCTTTACAATGTTGTGACGTTGCTATATACTTTCCGTCTTTATATTTATGTGCACCACCTATAGCCTTGTTTAAAGACTCAGACCTATAACCGCTACTAATTCTAAAAGGTACTCCAAAATAATCTCTAATAGGTTGAAATATTTTTTCAGCAAATACTTTCATATTTTCTATGTGTGCTTCCGTAGGTTTATTGTCAAGACCCAATCTAGATGCTGTTCCACTTTTCAACATCTCTGAAAGACTTAAATTCTTACTTAGTTTCATTTCTTTTATTTACTTTTTTCTTAGCCGACATTAAAAGTCTAGCCTGCATTTTTTCTACTTTAACTCTTAATTGAATATTTTCATCAATTAAAACTTCAATCTTTTTTTCTAGTTGTCCTATCTTACTAGTTAAATCGTCTATTTGTCGAACATAGATATTCTCTTCTCTTTCGTCTTTCTTAGCGTTAATGTCAATCTTTTGTTTAACTATTCCCCAAATTTCTTTTATTCCTAAAGCACCAACTAAGGTACTAATTACCATTATTAAACTGTGGTCATCCATTTTTAAATTATTTACCTTGTCCATTATACTTCTTTACATACAATTTAGAACCTTTATTTTTAGACGCTTTAGTCTTAGCGTGTATTCCTTTACGCTTTTTCTTAGGTTTGTATTTCTTTAATATTGTAGCCTTACTCATTATTCAGGGTTTTCAGGTGTCCAGTCTCTACCCGCTAAAATTTCTAATATTTCACTATGAT
>WLWF01000912.1_pt1 | contig 26882 bp, 11 predicted proteins | sample 6718331 | NCBI WGS metagenome assembly WLWF01 (sample SAMN12718692, study PRJNA515312) | sponge metagenome | isolation source: marine sponge | host: Mycale hentscheli | place: New Zealand: South Island, Marlborough, Capsize Point | collected 2003-05-01
CTTATCTTAATTTAGACTGGAAGCCAGTTCCAATACTTTCAAAGTTTTCAAATATTGTTGCTAACGGTATTACACAAAAACAATACGATATAACATCCTACGCACAGGATCCTCAATCCTTAAAGAAAAGAACCGATTACGCAGAGAACCTTCTTTTCGATATGCTAACCCAAGAAACAAGAGCAATCGCAGGCGAACTTACAGGTGCTGATTTAAGCAGAACTGGTATGCAAGATTCTGAATTGCCTGAATCCATGGAGGAAAGAGACCTACACATGCAGCTAGCTTACAAGCCTTCTATAGAAATAGCAGAAGAAGAAGCTATAAATACAGTGCTAGCTACTAATGAGTATCACTTAACGAAGTCTAGAGTTAATCAAGATTTAGTTAACATAGGAATAGGTATTACTAAAACGAGCTTTAATCCAGCAGAAGGAATTGTAGTTGATTACGTAGACCCCGCATACTGTGTTTGGTCATACACTGAAGACCCTAATTTTGACGATATATATTATGTTGGAGAAGTTAAATCTATATCAATACCTGAACTTAAAAAAGAGTTTCCTTTTATATCTAACGAGGAGTTACAAAGAATTCAAAAATTTCCAGGTAATCAGAGGATGATACGCGGGTTTGAAAACTACGACAATAATACAGTACAAATACTTTACTTTGAATATAAAACATATACCGACCAAGTATTTAAAATAAAAAAGACAGATAACGGATTAGAAAAAGCTATTGAAAAAACAGATATGTTTAATCCGCCTCCTAATGATAATTTTGAAAGGGTAGCGAGATCAATAGAGGTATTATACGAAGGGGCCAAAGTTATAGGAACGGATATAATGCTTAAATGGGAAATGTCTGAAAACATGACTAGGCCACTAGCAGATACAACCAGAGTTGAAATGAGTTACTCTATATGTGCTCCGAGAATGTATAAAGGTGTAATACAGTCGCTTATAAGCAAGTGTATTGGATTTGCTGACGTTATACAATTGACACATTTAAAAATACAGCAGGTGCTATCTAGGATGGTTCCGGATGGGGTGTTTTTGGATGTTGATGGATTAGCAGAGGTTGATTTAGGTAATGGCACAAATTATAACCCTCAGGAAGCATTGAATATGTACTTCCAAACAGGATCTGTTGTTGGTAGGTCTATGACGCAAGAAGGAGATCTAAACAGAGGAAAAGTACCTATACAAGAATTATCTAGTTCATCTGGTATATCTAAAATACAGTCTTTAATTACTGCATATAATTATAACATGCAAATGATTAGAGATGTAACTGGATTAAATGAAGCTCGTGATGGAAGTATGCCTGACGCAGATGCATTGGTTGGGTTACAAAAAATGGCGGCAAACACATCTAACACGGCTACTAAGCACATACAAGACGCTAGTATTCAACTAACATTGAGCACTTGCGAAAATATTTCTTTAAAGATAGCGGACGTATTAAACTTTCCGTTAACTAAAAACTCATTAATGAATAGTATATCTACTTTTAATGTAGAAACTTTAAGAGAAATTGAAAATCTTAATCTTCATGATTTTGGTATATTTTTAGAAATGGAACCGGACGATGAGGAGAAAGCAGAGCTACAAAAAAACATACAGATCGCTCTTCAAACAAAAGAAATCGATATTGAAGATTCAATAGACATTAATCAAATCAAAAACCTTAAGTTAGCAAACGAAATGTTAAAGCTTAAGCGCAAGAAAAAGAAGGAAAGAGAGCAAGCTTTGGTACAACAGAATATACAAGCGCAAGCGCAGGCAAACGCTCAGGCTTCTGAAAAAGCAGCTATGGCTGAGGTGCAAAAACAACAAGCATTAACTGCAGAAAAAGTCGCAATAGAACAGGCTAAATCTAACTTTGAAATGCAGAGGATGCAAACAGAAGCGCAGATTAAAAAGGAATTAATGGCAACGGAATTTCAGTACAATTTGCAATTAGCTCAAATGAAATCTCAAGAGGAAAAAACTAAAAACGACCAAGTAGAAGATCGCAAAGATAAAAGAATAGAAAAAGAAGGAACACAGCAAAGCCAATTAATAGAGCAGCGTCAAACACAAGGGTTACCAAAAGATTTTGAATCAGCTGGTAATGACAACTTAGGAGGATTTGATTTATCACAATTTAATCCTCAATAAATAAGTATTTAATAATTATATAATATCATATCATGAGTGAAAAAACAGAAGGAACTTTTAAAGTTAAGTCTAGAAAAAAATTGTCGGATAAAGAATTAGCGGCTAAAAACAAAGAGCCACTAATAGACATTCCCAGCAATATAACAAAAGTAGTAATACCTAAAGAAGACAAAGATGCCGTTCAAGAGCCAAGCACAGAGGAAGTGGATGTACATGAATCATCCGGAAATAGCCAAGAGGTGGTCCAAGAAGTATCCGAGCCAGTCATCAAAGAAATTACCGAAGAAAGTAAAAAAGAAGAAAAAGAAAAAGAAGAAAAAATAACATCTCCCCAACCCCAACTACCAGAGAATATTACTAAGTTGGTTTCATTTATGGAAGAAACAGGGGGCACAATGCAGGATTACATTAGATTAAATACTAATTACGATGATGTAGATCGGGATGTTTTAGTTAAAGAGTATTATAAAAGCACTAAATCTCATTTAAGTGCAGACGAAATTGACTTTATGTTAGATGATAAGTTTGCATTTGATGAGGATATAGATGAGGAGCGAGATATCCGAAGAAAAAAACTCGCATACAAAGAAGAGGTTGCAAAGGCTCGTAAGTTTTTGAAGGACACTAAAGATAAATATTATGATGAGATCAAGTTGAACTCACCTAAATTATCTGAAAACCAACAAGAAGCTTCGAACTTTTTTAATCGATATAAAGAGGACCAGAAAAGAAACGCCGCTAACCATGAAAAGTTTAAGGCCAACACTAATCAGTTACTTAACGAAAAATTCGAAGGTTTCGATTTTAATTTAGGTGATAAAAAGTTTAGATATGGTATACAAAACCCTTCACAGGTAGCAGAAAAACAATCGGATCTTAACAACTTCATAGGAAGGTTTCTTGGGGAAGATGGTACGATTAAAGATACTGCAGGGTATCACAAAGCGTTATACGCGGGTGCAAATGCTGACAAAATAGCAAATCACTTTTACGAACAAGGTAAGGCCGATGCCATTAGAGATGTTGTAAACAAATCTAATAACACTTCAGGGGTCGCTAGAAAAGCAGCACCTACAGATGCAGCCAAGTTTGGAGCGTATACCGTAAAATCAGTTTCTGGAGCGGACTCATCAAAACTAAAAATTAAAAAATTTAAAAATTATTAAAAATGGCAAGTACATTAACACCAAAATTTGGGAGCTTAGTCCCAACACAACAGCCGCAATTATTAGACAGTAATTATTTACAATGGAATGATAAGGACGGAGATAATTTTGCTGATTTCGCACAGCAATATTTACCAGAAATTTACGAATCTGAAGTAGAGCGTTATGGAAACAGAACGTTATCTGGATTTTTAAACATGGTTGGCGCTGAAATGCCAATGACATCTGATCAAGTAATTTGGTCTGAACAAAATCGCTTACATATATCTTATGATAATGTAACAATCACCGGAGCAACACAATTAACAATTCCAGTTGCAGCAGGCATAGAAAACGTTATATCAGTAAATGATACTATCGTTATTATGGAACCTACTACTGGGTTAGAAGCTAAAGGTATTGTAACTGCGTCTGGAGCATATTTAGCTACTCCTGATGGAACTTTAACTGTTCAACTTTTTAACGGAGCGGATACAGTAACGTCTGTGTTTGGAGCAGGTTCAATCCTTAAAATATTTGTTTACGGATCTGACTATGCAAAAGGTTCTGATACTAGCGTAGCTGGTTCAAAGAGAATAAGCGTTGAGCCTACAATGACTCAATACAACAATTCTCCTATTATTATCAGAAACCAATATGTTGTATCTGGATCAGATACCGCACAAATTGGCTGGGTAAACGTAGCTACAGAAGATGGAACTGACGGATACCTATGGTACCTAAAAGCAGAGTCTGAAACTCGTTTACGTTTTAACGATTACCTAGAAATGGCAATGGTAGAAGGAGAATTAAATACTTCTGCGGCTAACCCAAATCAACCAGGAACTGAAGGTTTATTTGCCGCTATTGAAGATAGAGGTAATGTAAACGTTGGATTTACTGCAGCAGATGGATTAGCTGATTTTGATGCAATTCTTAGAAACCTAGATACTCAAGGTGCAATTGAAGAAAACATGTTGTTCTTACAGCGTCAAACTTCTCTTGACTTTGATGATATGCTAGCGGCAATCTCTAGTGGACAAACTGGTGGTGTTGCTTACGGTTTATTTGAAAACTCAGAAGATATGGCTCTTAACTTAGGATTCTCAGGATTCCGCAGAGGATCTTATGATTTCTATAAGACTGACTGGAAATACCTAAATGATGCGTCTACTCGTGGAGGATTTGATCTTGGTCAAGACCCAGTAGTAAACATTAGTCCTATTGAAGGGGTACTGGTACCGGCGGGAACATCAACTGTTTACGATCAAGTTTTAGGAACTAACATCAGACGTCCATTCTTGCACGTACGATACAGAGCTTCTCAGACTGATGACCGTAGAATGAAATCTTGGTTAACAGGATCTGTTGGTGGAGCGATGAACTCAACTCTTGATGCAATGGAAGTAAACTTCCTATCTGAAAGATGTTTAGTGACTCAAGGAGCTAACAACTTTGTATTATTCAAAGGAGCATAATAGCTCACATGTAATTGTTACCCTCGTTGTAATGACGGGGGTAATTATTACTTTTATTAACTATTAAATTATATTATATTATGGCAAATAAAAAACAAGAATCCAAAAAGGTTCAAGAAGAAAAAGTAATTGAGCAAAAAGCTGCAGCACCAATAATAAAAAAACAAGAACCTAAAAAACCCGAATGGGAAATTAAAAACAGAACTTATTATTTAACAGGCAGAAAAACACCATTAACTTTTACAATACCGTCAAAACACACACGTAAACACGCTTTGTTGTATTTTGACCCAAAAACAAATATTCAAAAAGAAATTAGATACGCTACTAATCATAATTCTCCATTTAAAAACGAACAAGAAGGAGAAGCAACATTAGGGCATATAACTTTTAAAAACGGAATGCTAACTGTTCCTAAAACAAGGCAAAGTCTTCAAAAGCTACTTTCATTATATCATCCTATGAGAGGAAAAAGATATAATGAATATGATCCAGTGGAAGAGGCTTATGACGATTTAGAAATGCTAGATTTGCAAACAGATGCAGCAGTGTTCGCTAGAGAAATGGATATAGATGATGCTGAAGCAATACTTCGTGTAGAAATGGGAAGCTCAGTAAATAATTTGTCTTCTAAAGAAATTAAAAGAGATCTACGCTTATTTGCTAGACAAAATCCAGCTTTATTTTTAAATTTAGCTCAAGATGAAAATGTAGGATTAAGAAATACCGCAATAAAAGCTACTGAAGCCGGAATTATTACATTGTCTCAAGATCAAAGAACTTTTTCTTGGGCATCAAACGGAAGAAAGCTAATGAACGTACCTTTTGATGAAAATCCATATTCTGCAATGGCAGCTTATTTTAAAACAGATGAGGGTACCGAAGTGTTTAGATCTATAGAAAAAAAGATTAGCTAGTAGTTTTTTAAAAAACTAGGTGATTATATTATAGATGGTCAATTAATTTTAGCCGGCTTCATCACTGGGGCCGGTTAATATTTATAATAAAAAGAAATAAAATGGCAGTAAATGTAGATATAGTTTATAAAACCGTATTACTTATTCTGAATAAAGAACAGAGAGGTAATCTAACTCCAGATGAGTTCAACAAAGTTGCTACGCAAGTGCAGTTGGAAATATTTGAGAGTTACTTTGATACACTTAATCAACAATTGCGTAGACCAGATAATGATACAGAATATGGTGATCGCATTAAAAATGTTGATCATAACATATCTGTATTTAAAACATACGGCGATGCAACTTATGTATCAGCTGGTGGGTATTTTACTTTACCTACAATTTCAGGTGCGGGTGTAGCTACGCAAACACTTTTAGGAAACGGAACTTCTATATCGTTTCCCTTCACATCAATATCTTCTTCGCAATTACAAACAAGTGTAATTTCAGTTACAATAAATGGGGCATCAACTACGGCATTTACCATAAGTGGCGCTAATATTATATTTGATTCTATACCGGCTTTAAATGACCAAATAGTTGTTACGGCAACACCGGAGGACTTTTATAGATTAGGTACAGTTATATATAAAGACGCTAATGAAGCACAGCTATCGCAACGAAATGAGCTTCTATACTTAAACAACACACCTTTGTCAGCACCAACTGAATCATATCCCATATATTTATATGAGGATAGTAAATTGTATTTATATCCCAAAACTATTACATCGGATGTAAGTGTTAGTTATTTAAGAAAACCGGTGGATGTAACATGGAACTTTACAATACCTTCAGGTCAAAATTATTACCAATATAATCCCACTAACTCCGTTAACTTTGAATTATCAAAAGGAGAACAAACTAATATTATATTGAAAATATTACTTTACTCAGGAGTTGTAATAAGGGATCCCGCTATAATAAATGTAGCGGCACAACAAGTGCAAAAAGAAAATCAACGCTCAATAACGTAAGATATGCCTATACCTAATGGCGGTTTAATAACCGAAACTAACGAACAATATTATGCCGGGGCGCAGAGATTTATTTCGACTGGAGCCACAGCTTTTACGACTACTTTTAATACCGATTTGGTCTTTGGATCCTACGATCCAGCAAATGCTGATTACGCATTAAACAACTTTAAATTATACACAAGTCCCGATGGTACTCCTGGAAACTACACTGAGTACACAGGAGTATACACTGTAGCAAATAATACTATAACTTTTTTAGTGGCTCCTATTGCAGGTGTTTATGTAGCCGCACAGCTTAAAGCGTTAAATGGGGGCAATTTTGGAACGGAAGATGCTTACGGAGATACTGTCCAGGAAAATTATGGGAGCTATGCTTACACCTCTTTAAACGATGTTATCAATGGGTTTATAGCAACGTACGTAGGAGAACACAAATTAATTGGAGATGTTAAAAGAACCGATGTTATTTTTCACGCTAAAAGAGGTCTACAGGAATTTAGTTACGATACATTAAAAAGCGTTAAGTCCCAAGAATTAAACATACCACCTAGTCTAAGCGTGGCTGTCCCGCAAGATTATGTTAACTACACTAATATATGTTACATAGATGCAATGGGAATTAAACATCCTATATATCCAACAAACAATTTAACAACTAGCCCCTATGAAGTTCCCTTACAGGACGAAAGCGGGCAACTAACTCAAGATAACATAGGGGATAATCTTGAAGCTAACTCTATAACAAACGATAGATGGGCTAATGCTAATGATAGGCTTTTAAATGGCAATATAACAGCAGAAGACTATTACGCGTATGATAGCTATTTAACTGGTAACCCGATACTCGGGCAAAGATACGGTAACGAGCCACAATATGCTCAAAGAAATGGTTGGTTTAATATGAATGAAAGAGAAGGCACAATAGCTTTTTCTTCAAATTTGAAAGGCAGATTAATAGTTCTTGAGTATATATCTGATGGATTAGCTTACGACTTGGATGCTAGGATACCCAAGATGGCCGAGGATGCATTATATGCGCACATACTATATTCTATACTAGCGAGCAGAATAAACCAACCAGAGTACGTTATACAGCGTTTAAAACGCGATAGAGCGGCTAAGCTAAGAAATGCTAAAATAAGATTATCTAACATTAAGCTGAACGAAATAGTTCAAGTAATGAGAGGCAAATCTAAATGGATTAAATCATAATAACATGGAGACAGGCACTATTATCCCAAAACTATTTAAAAAAGCTCATGCTAGAAACTCAAGAGGCGGGCAAACCACTTTTGTAACCGGCAACATAGGGAAGTATGAATTCCATGATAAGCCCCAATACGAAGGACACGAGCCGTCTAGCCACTTAATGGCTGATGACGGAGTAAATCAAGCATGGCCTTCAATATATAAAGACAAAGACAATAATTGGTCTAATCAGACTCAGGCTCAGGCAAAAGAAAGAAATGAATCATATACATTTCATGGCAAGAAAGCGACAGAAAGAATGATTGATTTTGCTAGAATAGGCAATTGGAAAAAATAAAAAGTTAATTAAATGGCACAAGAAATTAAAAACACATTTCTAAAATCCAAGATGAATAAAGATCTTGATGATAGGATATTGCCTAACGGCGAATATAGAGATGCTCGGAATATATCTGTCGGTAGATCCGAAGATAATGACGTGGGTGCCTTAGAAAACATTATTGGTAACGATTTAGTGTCGGGCACTGATATTGGCAATGGCTTAACTATTATAGGTATTAAAGAAGACAATTCTTCTGATTCTTTGTTTGTTTTTTTGACTAATTATACAGACCCAAATCCTAAAAATCCTACTAATGCCCCAGTAGAATCAATTCATTATATATATGTATACAATACGGTTTCTAAAATTTATAAAAGATTAGTACAGGGGGAGTTTTTAAATTTTTCAACAACTAACAGAATAATAGGCATAAACATAATTGAAAACTTATTGTTTTGGACAGACAACAGAAATCAGCCTAGAAAAATTAATACTTCACTTGCAGTTGCTTTTGATTCAGGAGGATTATCTACTGTTGAAGGCGATTATTATACAGAAGAGCATCAAATATCAGTAGCTAAATATAACCCGTATCAAGCAATAAACTTATATAATAGAGCTGATTTGCAAATAAAAAGCGGTGCAACTAGCACTACATTTAAAATAGTAGGTCACAGGGCAGCCGAACTATCTAATTATATAGGTGCAACAGTGGTGTGCGCTGATACTACCCCTTTAATTCAAGGCACTGATTATGTAAAAGTTGTGAGTATATCTAATTCATTTGTTTTACCGGATGAAACAATAATAACTGTATCGCCTGCAATGAGCGCAATTCCCGGAGTCAACGATGTCGTTTCTTTAATTACCTCGACTATGAGTAATAAAAGCGATGACGAAACCTGGCCTGGTGATCCAGATTTTTTAGAAGATAAGTTTGTTAGATTTAGTTATAGATTCAAGTTTGATGATAATGAGTATTCATTAATGGCCCCTTTTACTCAAATAGCATACATACCAAAACAAAATGGCTATTTTTTATACGGAGATGAAGATGCGGCTTATCAGTCAACTATCGTTGGCTTTATGGAAAACCAAGCGCAAAATATAGGTTTAGTTATACCATTACCATCTTCTGCAAATAAATTGTCTTCAGATTACAAAATTGTAGAGCTAGAGGTTATTTTTAGAGAAAGCGATTCTATTGCTGCAAAAGTTTTAACAACTATTCCTGTAGGAGAAATGTCTGCTTCAAGCGAACAAAACAATTATTACACATATGAATATCAATCAAAAAAGCCTTATAGAACATTGCCAGAGGCTCAAACGGTAAGGGTTTATGACAAAGTTCCTGTAAGAGCGCTGGCTCAAGAAAGCGCTGGGAATAGAATTATATATGGTAATTTTAGAGATAAACATACACCCCCCGCTTCCATTGACTATAACTGCAAAGTAGAGCCAAAAATAACCACAGGCTTATTTAACAACTGGATAGAGTATCCTAACCACTCTGTTAAAAAAAATAGGAACTACCAAGTAGGTTTTGTTTTAGCAGATAAGTTTGGAAGACAATCTCCTGTAATACTTTCTTCTAACGACACCGGCACTACAGAAGATAATATATTTTATTCGGGATCAACAATATATTCTCCCTATGACATTGAAAGCACCGATACTAATCCCGCAACATGGTTTGGGGACGCAATACAAGTTTTAGTTAATCAACCCATACAATCTGAAATTAACTTGGATGAAGGTACTCCTGGATTATATGCTATTAAACAACAAAATGAATCTACTGGAGAAGGATTTGCTATAAATCCTCAAGGATTTGCAGCAGCAGGAGTGTCTCCTATAACAAATAGTACATTTACATTTACTCTAAATGACGACCCAACAACAGGGTTTCCTAACAATATAAATATACCTGATGTAGGTGATTCTATGAGAGGGGCCTATACTGATTTTGTTAAAGTAACCAATAGAACAGGGCCCAGCGCTCAAGGGGAATACGTTGTTACAACAAAAGGTAGAGTTAGCGATGTTTATTTAAGAAATGTAGATTTACCAAGCGGTGCCCCCGACTTAAAATTTGCATATACAATAAATGATTTAGGTTGGTATAGCTATAAGATTGTTGTAAAGCAAACAGAGCAAGACTACTACAATGTTTATCTACCCGGAATACTAAACGGTTATCCTGGGCAAAGCGATGGAGGAGAAGAGAATGGGCCTTTTCCTGCTAATGAAGAAAATTTAACAGCACACACTGTTTTATTTAATGACAATATAAATAAAATTCCTAGAGATATAGCAGAAGTTGGGCCAGATCAAAAGCAATTTAGAAGCTCTGTTACTCTTTATGGTGTTGTAACAAACATTATGGAGGGAGCCGGCAATGTAGCAGGAACACCTTATAATACCCAGTATTATCCAAGATTAGATTATTCTGGAAAAAACGCTGTTAAGCATACAGCTACCACAATAGCCACTGCAAGGGATTTAGATATGGCTTATGATCAATTATCTGATGACACCGGAGGAGGAGGAGAAGCCCACAATGGTAATTTAGTATATTACCAAATTGATACGAATCCATTAATAGCTAGAATATCTACCACAGAAAAATCAATTGGATGGACCAACAATAACCCAAATAATACAGGATCGCCATTTAACATGCTACCGTACTTAGCTGTTTATGAAACCGAACCCACAGAATCTTTGTTAGACATATATTGGGAAACATCGTCAGAGGGGCTTATAGTGGATCTTAACGCAGATGTTGCTTCTACTAACGGTGGTGTAGCTGGTTTTCAAAATTTAGTATGGGAATTTAGAGAAGACACAGCGCCTAATACAGCGGTTACTACAGCTTGGTTCAGCCCTATAGACAATCAAGGGCAACCTTTTACAACCCCAATTGAATCCGCTAGCTTAGTTTTAGTAACAGATAGAGGTTTTGCAACTGGCACGGGCACTAATATTGTTACCGATGATTTTAGCTTAGAAAGAGGGGCGGACGGAACCCCTGAAGAAGGCCAATTTAAAATATTTTATAGAGGTTTTGGCAAGGTTTTTGAAGCAGAAAGTGCAATAAGAGATATCTATACTTTTACAATTAATTGTGTTACTGCGGATGGAATTGAATCTACTGTTCAGCTTACTGGACAAGCAGGAGGCTTTGGTGCTTTTGAAAATTTGCAACCCGCTTTTAATACAATTAGTCCTATTGTAACAAATCCTACTGAAAGTGTAATTTTAAGCGCAGCAACTTGGGAAGCTGCTACCCCTAGAAACGGTACAACATTATTTGGTAGCCAGCAATCAGAACTAATATATTCTTTTAGAGCCTTAAGCTCTGGTTCGCCTTTACCTATAAACACAAATACGGGAGAACCCACTTGGCAAATGAATCCTATAACAGGTGAGTTAAGGCAAGACACAGAAAACTACATTACTCCAGAGGGGATATACAGATTAGAATTGATGCTTGAGGACGCAGCAAGCACTCCCCCTGTTTTAGAAGCGGCTACGGGTTACAGCTCACTGGTTGCAAAACAAAATCTTTATGTTCGCATAGAGCCTGCTCATGTAAATGCCGAAGCTCTTAGCACAGACTGCGTTATTACGCCAGGGGCTATACCAGTCTCGGGTTATACAAATATATCAGATACACATCTTGTTACAGACCCGAATTCAAATTCAAATATTTTTGGTGGGTGGGAAAATTATCAAAAAACTAATTGTTTTTATTACTTAACTGAGGATCAGCTCCCTCTGCCATGGCCTGGTCAAAACGATGAGAACTCTAGAAATGCATTAATTGCGGCCTTTGTAGATCAAGGCATAACGGTTAACACTCCTATTAATAATGATGAGTGGTCTAATACAGGCGCAAATAGAATAGGCACCAAGTCTCATAAAAGTGGTACTATTTGTTTTTCTATAAATACATTTTCTCCCCGTAATACATCGCAGCTTGGCCAATCAAATACGTTTAGAATACCAACCGTTGATTTTTATTGGAGATACGAAAATAATTTCGGCGGCGGCGGTTGGAGACAACTACCTAGAAGGCAATGGAACTTTCCTAAATTTTTAGCAGAGCAAAATAGTGTTGGTAATGAAAATGACGGTAATAATACCGAGCCTATAAACCAAGAAAATAGGGTTAGAACAGAAATACAAAGCCCATTTAATGATCTGCCTGCAATAAATAGCTCATACGCAGAAAATGATCCGTTTCCTAATAATACATACGAACTAAATGATCCTTATGTTGTTATAGATCAAGGCCAAAACCCTGTTTGGATACAAACGGTGAGATCGTTTGATTACCAAGATTTTCCTCAAGGAAGCGCATCATCAGGCGCTCCCGCTAATTTAGGGATAGAGTATGCAATATTTGTTAGCAATCAAGAGCAAATACAAGGTAGATATGGACCGGATGGGATGGTAAGAACATGGATACAAGTAGACGACTTAAATTATCCGTCTTGTGTGCCATGGTTGGGCAAAAATGCCGTTACAGAAAATGGTGCTGGCAATTTATTTAAGTATTTTAGATCAGGAGGTAATAATAATAGCAGCGGCTACGTACAACTAGCTGTCCCAAATATCTTTGACGCGTGGGCTAGAAGTCCGTATGGTGATTATGTAAAAACTTTTTTTAACAATAGTTCTGATTACGAAGCATTTAAACCAAACGCTTACATAAATCTAAGGCTAGATAGAAGCACTATAGGATTAGAATCTTGGACTACTTGGACTAAACCCGAGAATAGACCTGGAGGAGCTATCCCATTTCCTCCAATTAACGAGCAGTTTCAAGATCTCCAGTGGGTTGCAAAATATGACCTTCAAGGTAACAAAAAAATGAACCCTGCGCAAGTGGAAGGGGTTGATTCCATTAGAGTATTACCGGATTATCCTATAGACCAGGGCATTAGTGATTCTGGCAGAAAAACAAAAGGCACATTAAGAATTAGAAAAAGCACAAACTAATGTCAGCATTAATAGAATTAAAATACTTTAACACTTTTTGGCTTAAAAGAATTAAGTCGGTAGCTGATGTAACTCCAGGTACAACCAGAAATTACGGAAGTAATACTGGCGCTACATTTACATTTCCAGGGCAGGTGGATTTATTAGAAATGAATGTAGGCCAACAAGTAACTATGCCCTATATTGATGGCAATGGAGATAGCCAGTTTTATTCTAGCTATATAGTAGAAAGAATTAGCGATTTTAGTTTTAAAGCTGCAGACGCGCTAACTGGAACGGTAGATACCACTATAACACCTGTAATGACTTTTGGTAAAATAATTAACTTTGATAATATTCCCCAAAGCTATCCTGATAGCGCAACTAATGATTGGATAATAGAAGAGTCGAGAATTCGCGGGGGGTATAATAATACTACAGTTGATTTTGGAGTTAAGGCGTATTTAGTTGACGATGAGCCTAATCAGTTACATAGATTTAGTTCCTTAATACATTCTGGTATTTTTAATTCAAGAACTGGTGTTAATCAAACTAATCAATTTTCTGTAGCAGAAGATATAACCCGAACAATAGATCCAGCTAATGGTTCAGTGCAAAAGCTATATGCTGAAGACACAAACTTAATTATTTTCCAAGAAAGTAAAGTAAGTAAATCTTTAATAGACAAGGATGCAATATATTCTGCAGAAGGCAATGCAAGTGTTACTAGTCGTAATTTAGTTATAGGCCAGAATGTAGCATATGCTGGTGAGTATGGAATAAGCACAGACCCAGAGTCATTTGCGGTTAATGGTTATAGAAAATATTTTACAGACAGAGATCAAAATATTGTATGCAGATTATCAATGGACGGCATAACTCCCATATCTAATTACGGTATGACCGACTTTTTTAGAGACAAATTATCTACAGCTACTGGTGATATAATAGGTGGGTGGGACGCTCACAACAAGCAGTATGTAATAACAATACCTCAGCCGCCCGTAACAGAAGGAATAGTAACTGTTCCGGGTTATGAAACACTGGCATTTGATGAAATAGCAAAAGGATGGGTTAGTAGATTTGAATATTTTCCTAATAAAATAATTAGTTTAAATAATAATTACTTTACAGCTAAAGCTGGTAAATTGTACAAACATTATACGCTAGCTACAAACTCGCAAGCTAGAGGAGTATTTTATGGAACACAAAATGAATCAAGTGTTACTTTTGTGTTTAACGGGGGTCCTTCTATTGTTAAAAACTTTCAGACTATAAATTACGAAGGCGATACCGGGTGGAAGATGACATCTTTTAAAACTAATACGGATAACGCATTACCTGTATCGCAAGCAACGTTTGCTACAACTTTGTCGGATATGCAAAATGCGTTATTAATAAACAATTTTAAATTAAAAGAGGACAAATATTACGCAGATCTTGTTAATAATACATCGTCACAAAGTGGGGAAATCGTTTTTGGAAGATCTTCATCCGGAGTAAAAGGATTTTTTGGCGAAGTAACTATGACAGTAGATAATTCAGCAGGCAAAAAAGAGTTGTTTGCAGTAAGTACAGGGTTTGTAAAATCATCTTAATTAAATGGAATTAAAAAAAAATAAAAAAACTATAAACGAGGGTATGGAAGAAATTAAAAATTTCTTAATGGACCCAACTACTAAAGGAGCAGACTTACCTATAAAACACTCGTTTGCGCCAGGCATATACGCGAGAGAAATGACTATTCCTGAAGGAACGTTACTTTTAGGTAAAATACATAAGCATAGGCATCATAATTTTTTAATGAAAGGCTCCATTATAGTTCTTACAGAATCTAAAGGAGTAGAGCTATTACAAGCCCCTTTAATGATAGTTTCTGAGCCGGGTACGCAAAGAATAGGGTATGCAGTAACGGATACGATATGGACTACCGTGCACGAAAACAGGGATAACACAGAGGATTTAACTGTTATTGAAAAGCGCACTGTAACAAACGATAAGAAAAAATATATAGAATATAAAAATAACTTAATAAAAAACATAACAATATGAGTTGGGCAATGGCAGTCGGAGCATCTGTAACCGTTATAGGCGGCCTAGTAAGCAAAGGTTCCGCAAGAAAAGCAGAAAAAAAAGCTAGAAAAGAGCAGGAAAGAATTGCTCGGCAAATGGCGGCTTTTGAAGCAAACAGACAAGCGATTACAAATCCTTATGCAGGCGTTACCTCTAATGAGGCTATGATAGAAGAAATGCGTAATGATCTTTCAAATCCTTTTGCTAATCTAGGCGTAGCTACTCAGGCTGCTGAGATACAAATGGAACAGACGGATATTGCTTTAGCAAATACATTAGATATATTACAAGCCACTGGAGCTAGTGCTGGTGGTGCAACTGCTTTAGCCCAAGCTGCTAAGCAAGGTAAGAAAGATGTTGCCGCTAATATAGAGCAGCAAGAGGCTCAGAATGAAAAACTAAGAGCAAAAGGAGAACAAGATTTGCAAGCAAAAGAAATGCAACTTACTCAAATGGAAATGTCGGAGTCTGCTAGAGTACAGAACGCACAAGCTGCTGGAGCGCAGTTTATGTTTAATGCTCAAGAAGCCAGAGATATGGCTACGCTTGATAGAATGTCAGGGCAAGAAAGCCAATCAAGACAAGATATAGCTAATGCTCAGATGTCTCAGTCAGCCGCCGATGCTGCAATGATTTCGGGAATAAGCTCAATGGCCGCGGCTAAAATAAAATCCTACGGAGTTACTCCGACAGGAGGTACAGATGGTATTTCAGACGATGATCTAATCCAACCCGACCCACCACCGTCTGACCCACCCCCGTCTGATCCACCACCAAATTCAGGAACAGGAACAGGAACAAGTTCGGGGCAAGGAGTATCGCCCTCTGACAGAAGGCTAAAAACTAATATAGTAAAAATAGGAGAATCAACTTCTGGATTAAATATATATTCTTTTGAGTACATAGATAAAAATTTTGGAGAAGGAACTTACAGCGGAGTAATGTCCGACGAAATACCAAAAGAAGCGGTTACAAAAGGAAATGATGGATTTGATAGAGTTGATTATTCCCAGCTAGATGTAGAATTTAAGAAAATATAAAACATGAGTTATAGAGATCCAAAAATAATTGACAATAAATCAGGTTTACTGGTTCCACAAGCTTTAATGAAAGGTATTGCTGATATATCCACTGCTTTTGACGCAAGATTTGCAGCACAAAAAAAAGCTAATGAGCTTGAAGCAAAAAGACTAGCTGACTTAGGTTTTAAATTAGATGAAGAAGAACAAGGCTCTTTAGAGGACCTAGGTAAAACAAAATTGCAGGGTAGCGAAGCTTATCAGAAAAGTGTTAGGGATGCGCAAGATCATTTTAATCAAATGTATTTTGATGCGAAAAGAGTTGTATACACAAATCGTTCTTTAACTAATAAGCAGACAGCGAAACTAAGAGAAAAAATGACCTTTGCTAAAGGTCAGTTATTAAAAATAAATACTCATGTTCCCCAAGTAGCTACTTTAAGTAAAAAAGCTAAGGAGCTAAGGCAAGACGGTAATACAATACTTGGATTTACGGAATCTTACAAAGCTATTGGTAATTATACAAAAGAAGACACTATAGGCTTTGGAGCTGCTTTGGACAATATGAAGGGCACGTCTTTACTTATGAGCTATGACTCTGATGGCAATTTATTTTTAAATGGAACATACCAGGGAGGTAGCATGACGCAAAGTATTGAGTCTTTTAATAATGAAGATTTTAGATTGACTAATGACATATCTCAAGTAGCTACAAATGCTACAGCGGCCTCGGTTAAGAAAATGATGAACGGGAATAAGCTAGACCCCTCTTTCTTTAGGACATCGAGTGTAAATGCTCAAGGCCAAGTAACAGAGGTTCCAGAGGTAGTTGATGAAAGAGTAAAAATACTGGAAAATGGTGTATGGACAGGGGATTATCAAGTAACAAGTTACAATAAGATAAACCAACAAGGTAAAAGTAATATTTTACAATCGGTACAGTTGGCTACGGCAGACCTAGAAACTTTAAAAGGCCAGCCTAATTACTTAACAACTATGCAAAATCAATTTGACATAGACGAAAAAACAGCTAAAGCCTGGAAGTCTGGTGACAAAAAAGCTGAAGCAATAGTTAATGAGGCTGTAAATAAGCAGGTAGCCGGGCGTTTTGGGCTACAAGCTAAACCTATATTAGATGGAAATAACAATGTTACAGGATACGACTACATAAAAGAAGGAAAAACTTCTGTAGATAAAGCACCTAATAAATCTATGACTGCACAAAAATCCCAGGTGTTGCTCAGTAATTACTTAGAAGACTTTAATTTAGCGTCTCAAAATAATTTAAGCAAGGATGAACTTATTGTTAACACTTTAAAAGTAGGCAATAACAGAAGAATACGGATAGGGTCTGGCTATTATACTCCTGTAGGGATGGAAATCAATACTGGGTTAGTGACTATAACAAAGACAGGTAAACCTGACAGAGAAACTCAAGACGGTAAAGATAGAGATATAGTCAATTACGATTTAACTGATCCTGTGCAGTTATATAACTTTATAAGAGCAACTACAGGCATGCAAGAAACTGAAATTAAAGCACTTAGAAAAAAAATATTAGCTTACCAAAAATCAAACTAAATAAAAATATATGTGGGAATATTTAATAAATGAAAAATCCGTTACTTTTAAAGACGAAGCGGAAAGAGCTAAGGGAATTTCTGAAGCAGAACAACTAGGCTACTCTATAGAACTGGTATCAGAACCAGAAGAAAAGCAAGAAGAAAAGCAAGAAGAGCAAGATCCAATACTTGCTAATATTGAAGCTAATACTCCAAAAGAAGATTTTACACAAGGCCCTGCAAAGAGTGCGGATGCAGCGTCGGAAACTGTAGCACAAGTCGGTATGGAATTGCCGCCGGAAGATACTTCTTCGGATTTACCAGAAGAAACCTATAATATACAAGGCATTGATGTAACCAAGCAGGAATACGAAGATTATCAAGCTCTTGTCGATAGCAGGAAAGATGATGAAATTACAGAACTTTTAGGAGGTACACCTGTAAACGACAAGCCTGTATATGGGCGTGTTTTAAATGAAAATGGAGAAATTGATTTCATAGAAGAGCCGTATGAAGATCAAATGCGTAACTACAAAAACACTTATTTTGATGCGATAACTGGATCAGGTGATTTTGCTTATTTACAAGATAAGCCCCTTACTGAAAGAAAGTACTTAGCAGATAAGCTTGTTCCAAAGCCGACTCTCGTTAAAAAGCAGTACAATCAACAAACAGATAAATATGAATTAGTACCTACTGCCGATGCCACTGCCATGGTAGAAGCGGCGTTGCCAAGCAATTTTAGCTCGTATAACACTCCTGAGCAATTTGATAAAGCCACTGATGTAGCTATTGCTAAGGTAATGCAAGAGGATCCTATATTGCAATTTGATATTAATGTAAATATAGCCGCTAGTAAAGATAAAATGGCTGAAGTTGTAAAAAAACTTCAAGAAAAGTACGATACTAGTGACCCTGTTCAGTATGAAAAAGCTGTTAAAGAATATAATGAAGCATTAAATGAATTAGTTTTAGAGCCAGTATATAATTCACCAACATACCAAAATACTAGATCGCAACTTTATAAGGTTATAGATGAAGTTGCCGCTAGTAATAAAAAGCAATTTGGAAGAAGTAAGGATGCTTTCTTGTCTTACGTTGATAGAGTAGCAGCTCAAAGAGGCGGAGAGTCTAGCACAGCTATGGTGCTTACTGAATCAGTCTACAAGGGTATTAAAATGATGCAAGGTGATTTTAACCGAGCTCAAGTAGGGTTTGCCCAAGATAATTTGAAAGAAGCTGTAGGGGGTATCGGAGAAATTGAAAAAGGGTTAAAAGACGGTAGTGTAAATCTTACAGACAAAGCTACCTGGGGAAATGAAAATATAAGAACAGGTCAACGAACATTTAGCGGAACTATAGAGGAAAAATTAGCATGGCTTAAGAAAGAACAAAAAAAGGCTATGGATTCCATAGTTTTTGATCTTGGGGAAGCAGGGGAAGTTGATAAATATGTTTCTTTGTTTAATGCGGCTGACTTAAAAGATGGAATAAGCTTTGATGATATGACCATGCTTTTAGGTGAATCTCTTCCGCAAATGACGGCCGCTATAGCCGGTACAACTGCAACAACTTTAACAGGTAACCCTATGTTTGCGGCTTTAGGTTTCATGTCTATGTTTACCACCGAATACGGTGCTAACTACATAGGAGCCATTGAGCAGGGATTAATAAACGACAAAATTGAAGTTACCGATGAAAATATAATAAAAGCGCTTGAAGAGGGTAAATACGCTAATCAAGCCACGGCTGTAGCTGGAGCAGCTATTTCTGCCGGGTTAGAGCAAATAGGTGGTCTTAAGGTGGCTAAGAGAACACTAAAAGCCCTTAATTTAGGAGAGAACATTGTTAAGGGTAGCGCTAGTTTATATAGAGGCGAGATAAAAAAAATAATAAAGCAGGGAGGTAGACAAGCGTTTGAGAACGTTAAAAGTGGTTTAGGTGAAGCTCTTACAGAAGTAGGACAGACCGTAACTAGCCAAGTTACACTAGGGTCGCAATTAGATGGGGCTGGAAAGTATTTAAACTTTGAAGAAATAAAAGAATCCGCAATAGCAGGTGGGGCATTAGGTTTTGTTTTGCCTTTTGGAGGCAATGTAATGGCTCAATCAAGAATAGAGCTAAGAAATGCGGCAAGAGATGTTGCTACTAGATTTGATTTTAGCAAGTATGGTAATCAATTAAAAGCTGTAAACGGGTTTTTCAAAAAAGCAGAAACAAATTTAAAAGACAAATTAGATCTAAATGAAATTACCGAAGAAGAATATCAAGAAGAGCTTGAGGCTTTAAACTTAGCTAGAACTACCGGGTTTAAACTGCCTAAAAATTTAAGTGAAACAAGTAGAGAAAAAGCATTTGATCTTCTACTTGAAAAACAAAAAATACAGAACGACATAGAAGGTATCGCTCCCGAAATGGTTGGATCGCAAAAGGATAGAATTAAAGCTATAGATACAGAGCTGGGCAATATATCTGCTGTTGATAAAATGAATAAAGGCGGTAAATCGTTGCTTAAAAGTGCTGATATTGATTCTGATACAGAATATGTGTCTGTTGGAACAAACGAGGAACTTGAAGATATAATAAAGAAAAAAGGATATTCAAGCAGCCAAGCAGATGGTGTAAAAACCGCTTATGGAGCTTATGCGCCTGCAGCTAAGAAAGGAGAAAAACCTTTTGTTATAATAAACGAACAACTGCTGTTTGAAAAAGCAGAGCAAGGAGGTAAACTAAAAAACAACACGGCCGCACACGAAATACTGCACAAAGTACTGCAAGACGTTATGACTCCTGAACAAAGAATAAATTTAGGTACAAACTTATTGCAAGCTGTTCAATCAGCCTACGGGGACGTAGCATCATTTGAATCAAGTGTATTTGGTAAACGAATGGCTGAGTACCAAAGAATGGCTGACAGAGGAGATTACACTCAAGCCCAGTTAGCTGAAGAGGTATTTACTGTTTTAGGAGAGGCTATGCTTGATGGAGACATGGGCTTAGTTAAAGAAAATGTAGGCGTTATACAAAAAATAAAGGATTTAATTAGTGATGCATACAAAGCCATTACGGGTAAGCCTATAGAATTTAACACAGAAGACGATTTATTTAAGTTTCTTGAGGATTATAACAAAAGTGTAGTAAAAGGAAAAGGATTAAGCAAAAGTATTAAAGCTACAATAAAGCAAGGAGCTAAAGGTAAATTAGCAGAAGCAAAGGGTACTGGAAAAGTAGAGAGTTTAATTGCCAAAAGGCCAACAGTCCCTAAAAAAGCACCGCCAACACCTATTGCATTATCTTTAGACACCACTAAATCAGATGCAGCCTTAGCTGCGTTAGAAGAAGCAGAAGCTTTAAGAGATGAAGATTTTGACAATCCTACTTTACAACAGAACGTTGAGAAAGCAGAAGCTGCTTATGATCAAGCATTGATACAAGAGCAAAATGCTGAAGAAGACGCGGAAATGGATGCTAGCGAGCCTGTGGAGGCTACAGAAGCTGCTCCTAAGGATAAAATACAAAGACCTAAGGCTGACAAGTCCAAGAGAAGATATTCACTAGATACAGAAGTTAAAAAAGACCTTGAACCTAAAATAGCTAAGGCTCAGGCGATGAATAAAAAATTAATTGCTGAAGAGAAAAAACTTAACGAAGACGCAATAAAGGCAATTGAAGCAATACCTGATAAGGAAGTAAAAAGAACTGAAAAGGACAGAAGAATAGCTGAACTTAAAAACAACCCTAAAAGAGTTCAAAAACCAGCTGATCTTAACAAGCTTGAAAAGGAAATAGCCGTAGCCTTAAAAACACCTATTGACAAAGCCGTTAATTTGTTTACTAGGCTTTACTATGATAGAATTTCCGATAATGCAAAAACAGCAGTGACTAGAGAAGAGTTTATGCAATCTGCAAGAGCTGAAATTACCAGTATAACCATAAATGAATTTAAACCTGAAACGATAAACAGACAAGGTGAGAATATTATTAATGACATTGAAGATATTGTATTTCAAAGAGGGGGTTTACGTCTTAGAAACTTAGCGGAGCGACTAGGTGTTGTAGGTAGAGATCAGGGTATAGCAAGGGGAGCAGAAGCTTTAACTAAAATAGCCGCAGACGACGTTGACACTTCCTTTGATGGTTCCGATGTAGATTCAGTCACTAGCGACGAAAAGCGTAAGGTATCCGCTCTACTTGCCGGGGAAGGTAAATACACCCAAGCAAAAGAACAAATACAAGAGTTTTGGAAAGAAAACGAAGGTAACACCAAAGTTGAAAACTTTAAAAAACTACCTAACCTAATAAATAACATTCTTTCAGAAATGTTTGGTGTTACTGAAAGCACTTTAGCGGCTAGATCAGGTAACTTAAATAAAAACGATTACCGTAACGCTATTGAAGCTTTTACAGGAAAACAAGCTGTATTTACAATAAAAGAAGGCGATAAGAAAAAGGAAGTTAGAGTTCCTATATCCGAAGTAGGAGCGTTTCAGGATAAACTAAACGAACAGAGGGCATCTAATAAAGACTTTAGCTTTAAAAGAGAAGCTAATGAGTCTATAGCAGAAGCATTGATAAGGTTTTTACCTAAGACTAGTGCAGATGATTATGTTTACGCAAGCGGCCGTAAAGGTAGGTTCTCAGGCAAATCAACTGGATTGCCTAAAAATTTAATGGAATTAGCTTACAAAATTGAAAGCAGAAAAACCACTGGTATTGGTAACGTAGAAAGAATTGCTCAAAAACTTACTATAGAAGAAATATATGAAGCTATTGGAGCAACAGTAGATGCAGATGGTAATGTTGTAAAAAAACCAAGTATTACCGGTAGGGATAGAGAAGGGCAAACTTTATTAGGATTAATAAAGTTAACAGGTAGAATGGTTACTAACGAGCTTAGTAGAACTGAAACTGATCTTGACCCAATGACTAAAAAAGATATCGCTGCAGGTAAAAACGAGATGATGTTTAGCCTAGCGGAAAAGGGTATAAATCTTTCTAATAACATAGTTAATAGCCTTACTGATAAAGAAATAACCCTTCTTGCGGGCATAACAAATGAAAGAAACGTAACGGCTATAAATAATAATATTACTGACTTAAAAGAAAACTCAGAGCCGGGTGTTTATGCTAAATTAAAGCCTTTTATAGACAACTATAAAAAAGAGTGGGAACGCTCGCAAAAAGCTAAATGGCCTGATGCAGAACAAAAAATTATAGATGTATTTAAAGAACTTGAAAAATCAATTCCTGGATTAAAAATAACCCAAACAAAGTTAAACAAAGATTCTTCTAAGCTAGATTATACTTTTAAAATTGACGGAAAAGAGGTTAATTTAGAAGTTAAAAAGAATTTAAAAGCTAGACTAGGTTCTTTAGGAATACATTTTGATGCTAAAAAAGGATATTATCTTGATGAAAAATATAACGGCATTGACGGAAAATATAGACAAAAGCTAATAAAAAACGAAACAGAAATCACGCAAGAGTCTTTAACGGAAGCAATTGCGTTATACCCTAACGATATATTTGTTACATACAATACTAAATCACGTCGAAGAAAAATAGAAGTAACTTATGATGCTTACTTTGGGCTAAAGAAAAGAGGTTGGTTTAAAGAGTCTCAAATAAAAACAGATTTGCCTGTTGCTTATGTTTCACAGTACTACGCCGGAAAAAAGGGCGATGCCATTAATTTTGGTGATGTAGGGTTATTTAATGTAGGAAATAAAAATGTGTTTCAAGCACCAAATCTTGAACAAAAAGGAGTAGACGTTAGTGTTAAAACATATTGGAGACCTTACTTTAAAAAGAACAACAGAATTACAATAACAAGAACAGCTACACCTGAGCTTTCAACCGAATCTCAAAAGGTTTTAGCTAGCCAAACAAATTTAAACTTAGCTAAAAGCAAAGAAGCGGCATTATTACTAAAAACAAATAACGTAAGTACTTTAGGTAATCAAAAGCTAATGCCTAAAATACTTTTTAGTAAAAGCGAATCTAATTCCGAGTTTTTAAAAAATGCAGAAGCATTTGATAAAGCGATAACTTTAGGTAACAGCTTAGACCAAGAGACCAGGGGTATTAGCGTTTGGGATTTTGACGATACATTAGCAACTACTAAAAGCAGTGTATTATACACAATGCCCGACGGCACAACTGGTAAAATCAATGCGGCTAAGTTCGCTAAGGAAGGTGATGCCATGCTAGCTAACGGAGCTAAATTTGATTTTAGTGAATTTAGCAAGGTTGTTAAAGGTGCTAAAGGTCCGTTCTTTGAAAAAGCAATGGCTCGAAATAAGAAGTTTGGTAATGAGAATGTATATATATTAACAGCTAGGCCCGCTAACAGTGCTCTTGCTATACACGAATTTTTAAAAGGTATTGGCTTAGACATACCTCTTGCTAATATCACTGGGCTTGCTAACTCAGACCCACAAGCAAAAGCTAATTGGGTTGTAGGTAAATTCGCAGAAGGCTACAATGACTTTTATTTCGCGGACGATCACATAGGTAATGTTAAAGCTGTTAAAGATGTTTTATCACAGCTCGATGTAAAAAGTAAAGTACAACAAGCTAGAATTAGCCTTAGTACAGATCTTAACAAAAGGTTCAACCAAATAATTGAAGAAGAGTCTGGTATAGAATCATTTAAAGAATACCAGTCTGTTAAAGCTGCTAAAAAAGGTGCCGGAAAAGGCAAGTTTAAATTCTTTGTACCACCCTCAGCTGAAGATTTCTTAGGGCTATTGTATACAACATTACCTAAAGGTAAGAAGGGTGAATCAGCTATGGCCTTTTACAAAGAACACTTGCTAGACCCTTATGGCAAAGCAATTAGTGGTTTAAGAACCGGTAGAATAACTATAGGTAAAAACTATCGTGCTCTTAAAAAAGAATTAGGTATTGTACCTAGAAAACTTAAAAAACGTTTTAAGTATAAAGACGAAAATGGCAACATGAAAGAAAGTCTTTTTACTAAAGAGGATGCTATCAGAGTGTATACTTGGGATGCACAGGGGTTTGAGGTACCTGGTTTATCTAATGTTGATCTACCTATATTGGTTAATTATGTCAATTCTAACCCTGATTTAAAAGCTTTTGCTGACAAACTATTGGGTCTTAACAAAAATGTTGATCCAAAAGCACCAACAGAAAGCTGGCCGGCGGGAACAATAACGTCTGATTTACTTAACACGTTAAATACCGATGGTAGAAAACAGTTGTTAGAAGTATGGCAACAAAATGTGGACGCTATATTTACGCCTACTAACTTAAACAAGCTAGAGGCTGCTTATGGTAAATCTTATGTAACCGCATTGAAAGATTCTTTAAGAAGAATGCGCACCGGTAGGAACACAACACCTACTAATAACAGTGTTACGGATGGCATTGTTAGATGGCTGAACGCCGCTGTAGGTAATATCATGTTTCTGAACAGAAGATCTGCTGTGCTACAGTTAATATCTTTTACTAACTTTATTAACTTTGAAGGTAATAATCTTTATCAAGCTGGTAAAGCGTTCGCTAATCAACCGCAATATTGGAAAGATTGGACAATGCTAATGAATTCGGATTATTTAGTTGATAGACGAGACGGATTAAAGATTAACGTTAATGAAGCAGATATTGCTACAACAGCTAAAGAAAATGGCTTTCAAGGTGTATTAGCAAAGATTTTGCAGGTAGGATTCATACCGACTAAAATGGCGGATAGCGCTGCTATTGCAACAGGGGGCGCTTCCTTCTACCGAAATAAAGTCAATGCCCTTATTAAAGGAGGCATGAATAAATCTGCTGCCGAGAAACAAGCTATGGAAGAATTTATAGCTACCGCAGAAGTATCACAGCAATCAAGTGATCCAAGTAAAATATCTAAGCAACAAGCGGAGCCCATAGGGCGCATTATATTAGCTTTTGCTAACACACCATCGCAATATGCTAGGATTATAAAAAGAGCTGCTCAAGATCTTAAGAACGGGCGAGGGGACGCTAAAACACATTTGTCCAGAATAGTATATTATGGTGTTCTTCAAAATGTTATGTTTAACTTCTTGCAACAAGCTATGTTTGCTGCAATGATGGGAGATGATGAAGATGAAGAAACTGAAGAACTTACAAAAGCAAAAGAAGCTAATATAGCTAAGAAAAGCTTCAAAGTTGCTAACTCTATGACTGACGGTATATTAAGAGGTATTGGTGTAGCGGGAGCTGTTGTTTCTGTAGCAAAAAATTTAGCTATAAAACTATATGAAAGAAGCCAAAAAACCAGAAACCAAAACTTAGCAGCAACTATAAAAGATGAGGTGATGAAAATATCTCCTCCTATATCAAGTAAATTAAGTAAAGCTGGAAAGGTTGGTAATGCTTTTGAATGGGGAAAAAAAGAAATAGAGTTTGACGAAATGTCTTTAAAGCACCCTTATGTAACAGCTGCTACAAATACTGTTGCTGCTCTAACTGGCTTGCCTTTAGATCGCGCACAAGGTATGGCTATAGATGCAGCTGATATAGCTAGCGACGAAACAGAAACATGGATGAAACCATTAATTGCACTAGGCTGGCCTAAATGGCAATTGATGTCGGAAGAAGATACGAAAAAAGAAAGAGAAGAAAAAAAGGATAGATTTAAAGATTTAGAACAAGATAAAAAGTTCCAAGAGCTTAATCCCACTGAGCAAAGACGATCAATATTAAAGAAGCTAAGCAAAAAAGAACAAATAGATATACTTTGGAATTCTGGTTTATCTAAAACAGAGATTAAAAAACTTTCAAAAGAAGCTGATAGAATAGATAAGATCATGGGCTTACAGGATAAAAAGCAATTTGATAAAGATATGGAAGCCATTAGTAGAGGAGAAGATATAGAGGAAGCTCCTAAAATTGAAAGGCCTAAAAAAGAAAAAAAGCAATATAAACCTGCAATGGAAAAAAGAAGGAAAGTTTTAAAAGACTTAAGCAAAGCAGAACAAGTAGACTTTTTA
>WLWF01000914.1_pt1 | contig 26874 bp, 13 predicted proteins | sample 6718331 | NCBI WGS metagenome assembly WLWF01 (sample SAMN12718692, study PRJNA515312) | sponge metagenome | isolation source: marine sponge | host: Mycale hentscheli | place: New Zealand: South Island, Marlborough, Capsize Point | collected 2003-05-01
ATGGCATTAAACTTTGGTTTCTCTGGTTTTAGAAGAGGTTCTTATGACTTCTACAAAACTGACTGGAAATATCTAAATGATGCTTCTACAAGAGGTATGGTTGACAACATCAAAGGTGTTTTAATACCTGCAGGTACATCAACTGTGTATGATCAAATGTTAGGATCAAATATAAGAAGACCTTTCTTACACGTAAGATATAGAGCTTCTGAAACAGATGACAGAAGAATGAAATCATGGATTACTGGTTCTGTAGGTGGTGCTTATACATCATCTTTAGATGCTATGGAAGTTCATTATCTTTCTGAAAGATGTCTTTGTGTACAAGCTGCTAATAACTTCGTATTGTTCGTAGCGTAATTTATTAACCTTTTAAAACTTATAAATTATGGGATCAATAAGAGTAAATTTAACAAATGGATCATCTAAGTATTTAAACTTAGATAATTCAAATACAGCGTATGTAGAGGACGCGAGCAGAGAATTAACACAACTTAACGTTGATGGACAAACGTATCAAATTACACGTTTTGAAACACCAGATAAAGTAGTTTGGGAATTATCAATGGAGGTAGCTTATACAGCTATTTCAGCAACCCCTATTGATTTTGGATATCCAATACTAGCAAGTAATCTAGATCCAAAAGCGTATATTAAGTATGATGTCAATAAATTTGGCAATAGTACATTAGCATCAGCTTTAAATGCAGATGCTGGTAATATAGATTCTGTTTGGAGTGAGAGAACAGCTATTTCTCCATTGGTAACTTCACAGCAAGCGGGTGAGGATTTGATAAACGAAATGCAAGCGGAGTTTAAAGATGCTGAGGCTGAATCGGCAAATATACTTGCAAACTGTTTAGCAGAAACGACCGGGGGTAGTACTTTCACTGATGCAGGTTGTGTAGTAGAGCCTATTAACGGTGGTGTAAATGAAGCTGGATGCCAAGAATGTTCAAGTTCTTTTTTATCAACGAGGGCAAGAATTGTTGCTGCGAGGGCTGGTGAAATTGAATGGAAACATCAATATCTTTTTGTCGACTTAAAGACAGGTCCACAATAGATCAATAACACATAAATAATCCCCCTTGTTTTAATAAAGGGGGATTTAATAAATATAAAATGGGAATAATAAAAGTAAAACAAGCGCGAAATTATGATTATGGCCCTGTAAATGCGGCTGAGAATTATTTAGGAAAAAACACTACTAAAATTTATAGTTTGCCTAAGGTTTACCAATGGAAATTAGTTGACCAAGCTGGTTATGATTACTCCAGTGGGTTTGCAGTTTATGGAGAAACGATTAATGATAGCAATCCATTTGTTGGTTTTTCAGTATGCTTTTTGTTAAATCAAACAACTGGGATTTTTCCTCTTGCAGAAAAGGTGTTTGATATTCAAGAATCAAATGGTGAAATTACGCAAAGAATGAGAGAAACTCTTGCAGAGTCGATCTTCTCAGAACAAAACGATAAAAGACTTACACCACAAGTATTTTTGGACGCAGCGAAAAACATGTTAGCTAAAATGAATGAAGTAAACGAAAGTGGATCTGATTTAGATTTTAACTATCAATTTAACTTAAGCAGTGTTCCAGGATTGGAAAACTCTAAAATTGAAAATTTGTTAGGGCTTCCTCCAGGAGTGCCATACTACCCTAGTAAAAAGTTTCCTACTGGTTCTGGTAGAGGAACAGCCACACAAGAGGATTTACCTGGTTATTTTGGTAGTGACCTTGTTTGGTCTCATGGTTCTGGTTTGAGCTTTTTTGATTCTAGTATTAGTTTCGCTGGGACTGAACAAGAAATATCAGAAGAACTTGCTAATAATGTAGGCGATTGTCGGGAAGAACAAAGTCAACAAATTGACGAATTGCGAGAAAAAATAGCCGAAGGCTAATAAGATAAAAACAAAAAATTATATTATATTATATCATGAAAAAAGAAGAAAAATGGGAGATAAAAGATAGAAATTATTATTTAGTTAATGATATGTCTCCAATAACTTACACTCTAGCATCAAAACATACTAGAAGATTTCCTTTATTACATTTTGATGAAAAGGAAGGTTATAATAGAGAAATAAGATATGCTACTAATCAAAAGTCAGTATTTGTAGATGAGCAAGATGGAATGTCAACATTAGAACACATAGTGTTTGAAAATGGCACATTACATGTTCCTAAAGAACAACAAGCTTTACAAAAATTATTATCTTTATATCACCCTCATAAAAACAAAAAGTATAAAGAATTAGATGTAGTTAAAGACGCTACTGATGACTTAGATGATTTAGATGCTGAGTTTGAAGCTTTGTCAACAGCTAGAAATATAGAGTTAGATCACGCTGAAGCGATACTAAGAGTAGAAATGGGTTCTAATGTTAATAAGATGAGTTCTAAGGAACTTAAAAGAGACATATTGCTTTTTGCTAAAAGAAATCCTTATCTATTTTTAGAACTAGCTAATGATGAAAATGTAGAATTAAGAAATACAGCTATAAAAGCCGTTGAAGCTAATGTGATAAATTTATCTCAAGATCAAAGAACTTTTTCTTGGTCAGGTAATGGTAAAAAATTAGTCAATGTTCCTTTTGAAGAAAATCCATATTCAGCTTTTGCTGCGTATTTAAAAACTGATGAAGGAGTAGAGGTTTTTCAATCTATACAAAAAAAGTTAAATTAAAATTTAACGTGTAATAATAATAGTGAGGCGGCATAACGCCGCCTTTCTTTTTATAATAAAAATATTAAAATGGCTATAAACGTAAATGAAGTATATCAAACTGTTTTGCTAATACTAAATAAAGAGCAAAGAGGGTATATAACACCTAATGAATTCAATAAACTAGCCACTCAAGTACAGTCAGAAATATTTGAACAGTACTTTGAAGATCTTAATCAATATTTAAGACAACCAGGATATCAAGATGAATATGCTGATAGAGTTGACAATATAGAAGAAAAAATTTCTTTATTTAAAACATATGCAACTGTACCTTATTATTCTCAAGATCCTACAGGCCTAATAGATAATCCTTATTTCTATTTACCAGAAGACACACACAGAATAGGAACTTTAATGTACAAAGGAGAACAAGAAGTCCAAAGTACAGATAGGAGAGAATTCTTACATTTAAACATGTCTAAATTAACTAGGCCTACAACAAATTACCCTTTATATATACAGGAAGGAACAGTTACTCCAGAAGATCCTTTAAATCCAGGTACTTTTTTATGTAATGAATGTATTAGGGTATATGTTTATCCTTCATCCATTAAACGTGAAATAAACTTATCATATATAAAGAAACCACAAAACGTTGTATGGGGCTATGGCGTAGGACCAGTTGGTCAGTACATATGGGATGGTAGTCCAGGTTTTACTATAACACCTGTAATACCCAGTACAGGTTCTGTTAATTTTGAAATATCAGATCAAGATAAAATTGAAGTTATTATACGTATATTAATGTACGCTGGTGTAGTAATAAGAGATCCTCAAATAGTACAAGCAGCATCATCTCAAGCAGCGAGTATAGAACAAACTCAAAAAACTTAATATATGTCATTTTTAACTAACACTCCAAATGGTGGTTTAATAACAGAGACTAATCAACAATACTATAGAGGTACTCAAATGAATATTGTTAGTTACACTTCAGGTGTAATGGACAATATGGTTTATACTTTTGATGAGGTATTAACTATGGGTAGTAACACCTCGTGGAATCCTAGTGACTATAATTATCACTTAAATAACTTCATAGTAGAAGTAAGCCCCGATGGGCTTTCTCCATATGTTTTATGGGACGGAACCGGAGGCGCTGGCTCTCCAGCTGGGCCTGCTGGAACAGGTGGTGGTTATATCATATCTGAGTTTTCAAACACTCAATCTTTTAGTGTTTTATCATTTGACAATCCTGACGCTGTACAAGATGGTTTTTACGTTAAAGTAACTTTAAAATCTCAACTAGTAGATGGTGCTCCTAATTATGGTGATTATCAATACATATCCATATTTGATTTAGTAAACAACTTTATGATTGGTTATGTAGGAGATGAAAAGCTTATATCAAAAGTAAAGAGAAGTGATGTTTTATTTTACGCTAAAAGAGGGTTACAAGAGTTTTCATACGACACATTAAGATCAGTTCAGTCTCAAGAACTTACAATTCCACCTAGTTTATCTGTTATATTACCACAAGACTACGTTAATTACGTTAATTTATCTTGGATAGATAGTCAAGGTATAAAACATATTATATATCCTACAACTTTAACTAGTAATCCAACAGAGGCTCCACTTCAAGATAATAATATAACAAATAACCCTTTTGGTTTTAATTTCCCAAGTAGTGGTAATGGAATACCTATACAAGATAATTTTGGAGAGAACTTAGAAGGTACTTCTATGACAGAAGAAGCTTGGGGGAATATACCTCCATTTAATCAACCTACAACTCAAGTGTTGTTTAATGAAGGTATTGGAGATAGTATCTACGCTCGACGTGAAGTAGCTTTGTTAGGTCAGAGATATGGTTTAGAACCAGAAACTTCGCAATACAATGGATGGTTTACAGTTAACAAAAGAGAAGGTAAAATATCTTTTAGCAGTAACTTAAAAGAAAGATTAATATTATTTGAATACATATCTGATGGCTTAGCATATGAAGAGGATACTAAAATACCTAAGTTAGCCGAAGAAGCTTTATACATGCATATAGCATACAATATATTAGCTACAAGAAAGAATACTCCAGAATATGTAGTAGCTAGATATAAGAAGGATAAAAGAGCCGCTTTAAGAAATGCTAAGATTAGATTATCAGAAATTAAACCAAATGAATTTGTACAAATAATGAGAGGCAAATCTAAATGGATTAAACACTAAAATATGCCAGAAGCTAAGAATACGTTTATATCGTCCAAGATGAACAAAGACATGGACGGCAGAATACTCCCTAATGGTCAATATAGAGATGGACAAAATATACAAATAAGTAGATCAGAAGGAGATGACGAAGGAGCATTAGAAAACGTATTAGGTAATAATTTTTTAAATAACTTTGGTTTAACCGACGAGTCTTTAGAAATAATAGGCTACTTAACTGTTGACACATTAGATTCTATATTTTTATTTATTACTAATTATACAGACTCTTCTCCAAATACCTTAGATAACAGTGCTAGCGGTATAGCTGGAAGTCATTATATTGTTCAATACAATGTATTAACAAATGTTTTTAATATTCTTGTTCAAGGAAGTTTTTTAAATTTTTCTTTAACTCACCCTATAATAGGAGTGAATTTATTAGAAGATTTATTATTCTGGACAGATAATAGAAATCAACCAAGAAAAATAAACATAACTAAAGCTGTAGGTGATTATTACAACAGTGAAGATAAAATCTCTGTTTCCAAGTATTATCCATTTGAACCTATATCTTTATTAGAAGAAGATAGCGTTAATAACGGTAGATTTCAGTCTTCAATGAAAGATAAAGTAAGTGAATATCTACCTATTCATGCTGCTGCTAAAGTGATAGAAGTAGTTGGTAATGTGTTAACTATAAGTGGGATTTATACTAATATAAAACCAGGAGCTGTTGGCGACAGAATGACAGGGCAAGCAGTTGGAGCAGGTGTTACGGTAAACTCGATAGTTTTCACTGCTACCGATACAGAAATTACACTAAGTGGAGATGTTGGTGATGTGACTACTGATGACATAGTATATTTTCAAAGAAAAAATCCTTTCTTTAATAATAATTGGACGGGTGACAAAAATTTTTTAAAAGATAAATTTGCTAGATTTAGTTATAGGTTTAAATATATTGATGGAGAATATTCACTGTCAGCTCCATTTACACAAATAGCTTTTGTTCCAGAGCAGGATGGCTACTTTATAGGTAAAAACGCTATGGTATCTAATTCAGACCCGGTTGGTGAAGGTGGATTAGTAGGTGATGAAGGTAATACTATAAATTCTACTGTTGTTAGTTTTATGCAAAATAAAATAAACGATATAGGTTTATATATACCAGCACCTACAATTGGAAATAGTTTAAACAAAACAACATGGGATAAAGTAAATGAAGAATTACATGTACTTGAAGTAGATATATTATATAAAGAGGCACAGTCCAATAAAACTACTGTAATAGACACTATTACGCCCCAGCAATTTTCTCAAACAATAGATAGTTATTACTATTATAATTATCAATCTAGAAAACCATGGAAAACATTACCGCCTTCTCAAACTACAAGAGTTAGTGAGTCTACGCCAATTAGAGCTTTTGCTCAAGAAGTTTCAGGTAATAGAGTTATGTATGCTAACTACATAGACAAACATACGTCTCCTATAAACTTAAACTATACTGTCAATATAAATCAAAAACCTGATTTACCAATTTCTCAAGCTTCGCCTGTTTTCAATAATAGAGATCATTATGTTAAAAAAGAGTATCAAAACCACACGTTAAAAGGTAATAGAACTTATCAAGCTGGTATAGTTTTGTATGATAGATATGGTAGACAGTCTAACGTTATATTATCAAGCGTTATAGATGTTAATATACCTGATTTTTCTGGTTCAACATTTTTCCATCCTTATAGAAAAAAAGAAGATTATATTCTATTGGACAAATACCCTACAGACGCTTTTGGAAATCCACCACTTTCACCGCCATTAGGCTCAATAACATGGCCAGGTGATCAAATAAATTTGATATTTTACAATTCAATACCTAAGTTAAAAACTGAAGATGGTTATCCTGGCATATACAGTGAAGCGGATGGTACTGTTGACTCTTTAATACTTATTAATGATACAATAACTCCAGTACCTGGGGTGTTCGAACCACCGTGTAGCTTTACTGATGTTCCTTTTGAAGGTAAAAGTTCTAATTTTTCAGGAACATGTAACGTGGAGTTCAATGCGGCTGGAGAAGTTGTTAGTATAATTGTGACTAGTAGCACTAATACCTGGACAAATAATCAAAGCTTTGTCTTGGATTTTTGTTCATTACCAATAACTTTTGGTTGTGACGTTTGTGCTGCTGGAGGTTTACTTGGTGGTCTAGTTCAAACAACCACATCAAATCCTTTAGGTTGGTATAGTTATAAAGTTGTAATAAAACAAACAGAACAAGAATACTATAACGTATATCTTCCTACTACTTTAGCTGGATATCCATGTGATGTTGATGGCATACCAGCACAAGTTGGAGATCCTGACGCTACTCCAAATCCAACTTTATCTTCACCGCAAATTCCAAACTTTGTTTACCCAAAAGGACAATCCGGCATAACTTCTCATGTAGTGTTATATGGAGATAACATTAATAAAGTAGCTAGAGATTTACAAGAAGTAGGACCTACTCAAGAAAAGTATAGAAGTTCAGTTAATTTGTTTGGTAGAGTAAATAATCTTTTAAAAGACAATGGTCAAGCAAAAGTTGCTGTAAGCAACGAAGGTTATGATCCAGGAGAAGATCCAGATATAGCTGTCCAAATAGCTACTATGGAGAATCTAGGTTTAGGCGATTTAAGAACATCTCCGTCGGTGCCTGTTATTCCTAATATATTTTATAAAGGAGAAACAAATCCTCAAATAGCACGTATAGAAACTAATAATCAATTTGGTGTTGCTTATAATAGTTGTACACCTAACCCTGCTTTCTCTGTACCCGTAACAGACGTTGACGATATAGTATCTCCTAATACAAATTCACAACCTTGGGGTACAACTCTTTCTATATATGAAACTGCTCCAGTAGAATCTGTTTTAGACATATTTTGGGAAACAACTACATCTGGTTTAATTAGTGACTTAAACTTTAAAGTAGAAAACATAGATAATACTATTCCAATAGGTATAACAGATCCTCAAATAAACTGGGAGGAAGAAGATAAATGGGGAGATCAAATATCTGGTACTTTTGAAGCAGCTGGAACAGGTGGACAAGGTTTAGGATCTAGTTGTTCTATAACTTTAAACTCTGTAGTAAGAGGAGATGGTACACCTGAGAATCAAATCATAATGGTAGAAACAGCTCTAGGTTCAGGTGAGTATTATTTAGAAATAAACCCAGCATTAGAAGCTGCATTTTCACCTCTATTTTTAGCTTATGAAAATGATTTAAAAAATCTATTTTATTTTAACTTTACAATAACTAGAGATAATGGCGTAGACCCAATAACATCAATAGATATACAGGTAGAAGGTAGTTTACAGAATTCTACTCCAGTTAGAAAAGACGATGTTATACCTACTGAAGTTCTTGTAGGTAATAACTGGGAGTTAAACGAACAAGGATATACAAATCAAACACTTCTACAAATAAAAGATAACATGAACGCTAGGTGGGACAATGTTGGTCTTCCTATAGAAGATCTTCCTAAGTCTACTATAATGTTTATGCCTGAATACGGAGGGTGGGTAAATGATGGAACATGGAGTGGTGCTAGTGCCAATCTATCCAGTTCTTTAGATTTTGATTGTCAAACAAAAAACTTACAATATAATCCAGCATCTACTAGAGTTGGGTATGGAAAGATATTTGCTGCTCAACCTCAATTAGCGTCTGGCACCTCAGGCGCATTAACTGGTTATACAAACGCTAAATGGAACGCTACGTTTGGTTATGAAACTGATCCATTATCCAACCTATTTATATTAGGTGTACCATATTTATCAACTAATGGTGTTATAGGACCGAACGAATTTTTTGGACCACCAACTGGTGAATATAATTCTTTAGTAGGTTTTGCTCCTAATCCATGGCCAATTTTTAATCCTGCAGAAGATTACCCTGACGGTAGAGATGCTAATATGAATATATGGGCTAATGCTCCTCTTAATGGAGGTATGGATTGTTGTGACGAGGTCGAGACAAGCTTGACTCAGTTGTTTGCTCCAGGATGGCAAAGGTTTGGAACTGGAATTCACGATGGTAAATTCGCAGCTTTCAACGGTGTTTATGGAAGTGAAGCAGGTACTAGTTTCCCACCTGGACTTAAAAGATCTGATGAAATTGTTTTTAGTATATCTAGAATGTATCAAGTGTCTACTTGGGTTAACATGCGTGGTATGAATCAAGCTAACTTTTTGTTTGAAGGTGGACCAGCTGACGAACAAAATGCAACGTGGGAGTATATATTTGGTTTAAATCCTTTTATTAACAATTATCAGTTACCAGCAACTTTATTAGGTGGAGATATTTATCCTAGAAATCAAAACGTTTCTACTATTATATCACCGCTTGCCTTTGCTTTTGGTCCTGACATACCTTCATGGGCTGCAGACAGTGGTGCTTTTCCACTCCCTGGTGCTAGAGGTTCAACTTGGTGTACTCAATACCAACAAAATCCTCCTATTGATGGAAGTGAATGTTTACCATTATTTCAACTTCCAACTTCTCCTATATATTGGGATCATGAATCTGGAGGCAGACCCGGATCACAAGGGGCTTCTCAAGCAATATTTTCTCAAGGTGGAGAAAGTTATGTAGGTGAAAGATATAACAACGGAAGATGGTATTGGGCTGATTTAGAAGCTTTATCTCAACAAATTTTTGACAAATGGTCTGCGGAAAACGGATGGACAAGTTATAATCAAATGATGAGAGAGCTTTTTCCTATACAAAATGGTTCTAATACATTTTATTCAGCTTGGCAAGGTTTCTATAATGGACCATTAGAAGCGGGTGAAATAGCTAATCCAGCTGGAGGAAATAATCAACTTCCTGCGGATAAAGCTTTTTGGCAGAATAATATTTTAACTGATAAAGGCTTTACTGGTTATATTGGTTCTTTAGATCCTGCAACAGGTATAGGAAATGCTTTTAACAAAAGATTTAGATTTAACGCAAAAACTGAAGACAATTATTTGTTAGCTGCAAGCGGATATTCTCAACCATTAAGAGGTTGGATAGATGCTGGTGACACTTCAATACCTCCTCAAGCTTGGGATGTTTTTCAAAATGGTATTGGTGATTGGCTGCAAGGAAATGGAATGCCTGGTGGTAGGTATGTGGTAACACTGAGAGCTACAGATAGAAGTGTTAAAGCACCTGCAGGACAAGAAAACATACCAAATCCAGACGGATTATTTGTAGAATGGGATATACCAGTTATTGTTCCAGAGTCAAACATACCTGTAGGTAGAGGAATGGATTGTGATTTTGTTAATAGCGGAGGATATGCCCCAGGTTTCAGATGGCAAGGAAACTTTTTTTAATGCATAAAATAATAATATAAAAACATGGCTTATCAATTTCCAGTAAAATATTTTAATTCTTTTTGGTTAAAAAAAGTAGTAGGATATGATGGCAGACTTGAAACTGCAGAAACTTACTTAGATTCTCAAGGAGGTCCTGGTACTTGGGATTACGAATCACAAGTTACCACTACAGCGCCGTATGGATCTTTAGTAGGAGATCCAGAATATTTAATACCTACATGGCCTGGACTTCCATGGGGTAGTCAGTTAGATGCGCCTGATCAAGCATTACCAGCTAACACAAATGGTTATCCTTGTTTTCCATGGGGTGGAGTAGATTGGCTTGGACAAACTGATCCAGCTGTTTTACCACAATGTGGAGGTAGCTTAATATATAGTGTTCTTGGAAGAGAAGATGGTAGAGATAGACAATGGTTTGTTGAAGAAGCTAGAATTAGAGGCGGTTTCAATAATACCTCTGTAGATTTTGGTGTTAAAGCATATTTAGTTGAAGATGAAAATTTACAAGAAAATAGATTTGCTTCTATTATATACTCAGGTATTTATAATTCTAGAACAGGTGTTAATGAGACCAATGTTTTTAATACTGCAGAACCTATAACAAAAAGTGTAGATCCAGAAAATGGAAGTATTCAAAAACTATATGCTTACAATACTAATTTAACTATATTTCAAGAAAACAAAATTAGTAAGGCGCTAATAGATAAAGACGCTATATACTCTGCAGAGGGAGCAGGAACACCTGTAAGCTCACTAAAGGTTGTTATTGGTCAAATAGTACCTTATAGTGGCGAATATGGTATAAGCACAAACCCAGAATCATGGGCTCAATACGGTTTTAGACAATACTTTGCTGATAGATTTAGAAACTCTATATTAAGATTGTCAAGAGATGGAATAACTGAAATATCATCATATGGCATGACAGATTATTTTAGAGATACATTAAGTACTATTACAACTAATAACAAGCAAGTACTTATTACTAGTTCTTTTTTCTCTGACATACCTCCAGACACTTATATAATAAATTTTGAAGTTACAAATAATCTACCTTGTAATTGTTTAGATATTCCTACTGGCGCACTTCTCGTTGTAAATGGTTTAACAGTTCCAGGTTTATTTGTTGTTGATGTTAGGGCTTCAGGAAGTCCAAATGCAAATTGTCTTGTTATAGTTTCAAAAGCATTTAAAGCTTCAGATTTTAAACTTACTGACTGGCCGGAAAATATATCATTTTTATACTTTGTAAAAGATAAGATAATAGGTGGTTTTGATACACATAATAAAAACTATGTTGTATCAATACAAAGTGAAGAACCATCTAACTGTGCACCTACTATTAAACCTAACTTACCTTATTCTACTTCAACACCTACATTAAACTTTGATGAAGCAATTAATGGATGGGTTAGTTTCTACACGTATACTCCTATACTACTAGACAGTATTAAAAGTAATTTTTATTCAAGTAATAGAAAAGATTTATACCAACATTACTCAAATAATGTAAAAAGAGGTGAATTCTATGGGATATATAAATCAGCTAGTATAGAGTTTATATTTAATCCTTCACCATCCACAGGTAAGAATTTTCAAACAATTGCTTATGAAGGAACTAATGGTTGGCAAGTTGATTATATATATTCTGATGCAACTGAGTTTAGGGAATTAGCAGGTAATTACATAAGCTCGTTAGATACTAGTGGTTTAATATACAGCTTACAACAAGGAGCATATACAGATCCAAATACTCAAACTATTAAACACTCTGGATTTTATTTAAAAGAAAACAAATATGTTACTAATTTGATAAATTCCACGCCGATACAACCTGAAGAAATATTTTTTGGAAATGATATGAGTGGTTTAAAAGGTTATTTTGTTACTGTTAAATTAAGCACTGATGACACTTTAGTATTATCTAATGGTGATACTTTAGAAGGAACAGATGTAGGTGGAATGAAAGAACTATACGCAGTTACAACTAAATGGGTTGTATCTTCACAATAAAATAAAATGAAATTAAATTTAAGAAGATTAGAAAAAGAAGATTTACAAATAATAAACACGTGGTGGGACGCTTGGCCAGAGTGGGAAAGACCTCCTGAAAATTTTTTGCCTGAAACTGCACTTGTTGTAGAGTCAGAAAATCAAATGATAACAGCTGCTTTTATATACTTAACTAACTCAAAAGTTGCTTTGTTAGAATGGTTTATCTCAGATCCTAATTATAGAGAGTCAAACAGACAGTTTGCTATAGAATTGCTAATAACAGGCGCAGAGGAAATGTTAAAAAACATGGATTATAAATACTTATTTAGTATAACCAGTCACGAAAAATTAATCAAGACACAGCAAAAATTAGGTTGGAGCAAAGATGAAAAACCTTCACACGAGTTAGTTAAAATAATAAATTAAGAATTATGGGTGTAATGACAACAATAGCGGTAGTTGGTGGTTTAGCACAAGCAGGCATGGGAGTATATAGTGCTATAGAAGCTAAAAAACAAGAAGACATAGCTAGAGAAGATAAAGAAAAAGAAGAAGCTAGAATGAGTGCATTGCGAGCTAATAGACAAGCAATAACAAACCCTATGGCTGGTTTAACTAACGAAGCTGAAAAGATTGGGGTTGCTACTCAAGCGGCTAGATTCCAAGCTGAAGAGGCAGATATGGCTTTGGCTAACACATTAGACCTTATGATGGCTAGCGGTGCTGGAGGAGCAGGAGCTACCGCTTTAGCACAAGCTGCATTAAGATCCAAACAAGGTATTTCAGCTGATATACAAAAGCAAGAACTAGCTAATAAACAAAATATCGCATCAACTCAAATGAAAATAAATGAGCAAAAAGCTCAAGGAGCTAAGTGGGCTTGGGAGGAACAAGAGCAAAGAGATATGATGGAATTAGATCGTACTCAAAACTTAATGGACAAATACGAAGCTCAAGAATTTGCTTATCAAGCTCAAAAAATGGAAGCTATAGGTAATGTAGCAGGTGCATTAGTTGATGGCGGTATGAATAGTGTAAGCGGCGGAATGACAGATGCTGCTATGAACGATCAATTTGGCGGATCTGGGTTTAAGAATTATGGACAAGCAATTTCATCAGGTTATTAAAATAAAAGTATAAGATTATGGGGTATGTAGATCCACAACAAAATATTAGAAGTTACGTTGACGTAATGAATAAAAAAACTAAGGAGATTGGAGATAACTTCAACCTGCAGTATAATCAAATGAATCAACAAATGCGATCTAATATAGCTAGAAACTCAGCTAAGATGCAACAAGAAAAACTAAAAAAAGAATTAGGATTAGAAGCTTATCTTGATTTAGTAGCAGCAGAAGGTAAAGAGGTAAAAGGTGGTTGGATAGACATGAATGACAATTTCTTAAGAAATACGCTGGGAGATCAGTATTTTGATTTGATTGGTTTAGATGATGTTGATAGTATTAAGAAAAGGAAAAATATTGAAAAGATACCTCATACACTTGCTCAACTTCAAGGTGTTTGGAGAAGTACAAGAGAAGATTTTGATAAAGCAATAAATATATCAGGAGGACATGCTGGAGGTTATAATCCTGCAACATCTCCTCAGACTGTTGGTTTTATTACAGATAATAACAAAATGCAATACCATATAAACGATGATGGCAATTTAGAGCTGAGTTATGAGTATGATGGTGAAAAATTTGAAAACATATCAGCTCAAGAACTTATTGAAAATGGCGTAGCAGGTGGAGTAGGTATACAAACATATGGTGATCCTTTTACACTTAGAACACAGATACATGATGATATTTGGAATGATCCAAGTAAAAACTTTTCAACAGCTTACTTAACTAAAACTCAAAATTCTCCGGCTGATATAAACAATAGTGAAACATGGCATCTCTTTGATGAAATTAATGGACAATTTAAAGATGCTATTAATAATGAAAATTTATATTTAGGTGGGTCATATAAAGATAAGCCAACAGTTTTAAATGATTCTAATTTAATGAGAGATTATTGGCCTGTTATTATTAATGACGCATATGACGAATATAATAAAGGTACTGGAGATCAATATAAAGACTTATTAGAAAAAATATTACCAGACTCAGTATTAGGACCTGACAAAATACTAGGAACTCCAGATGATGGAGAAATGCTTGAAATACCTCAACCAGGACAAGATAATATAATTGAAAAAAACGAAGCGTATAGTGATTGGATGAAGTTTTATACAGTGCAAGGAGAAGCTGGTGTTTGGGATTTAGGAAATCAATTCCAAAAAAACTTAGCTTTAAAATGGTTTGGGAGTGTAGATCCAGATAATAAGCATGTAAAAGAAAGTAGAAAAGTAACAGAAACTGAAGGAGCTAACACAGCGAAAAATCTTAGAAACAGACAGTTGCGTCAAAAAATAAATAGTGGTAATGCAACTGTTCAAGAGCAAAACCAACTAAGAAATGATATTAGAACTTGGTTACGTAATTCTCATGATTTACAAACTAGAAAATATGGTGACGTAACTAGATTATGGGGTGAGCACTCGGGACCAGCAACTAATGCTATGACTCAAGAGATGTCAAGGTGGTTAAACTCGCCAGATGGTTTAAAACAGTTTGGAGTAATACCACCAAAAAGCGGTCAGTTCCAAATAGGAAATAGAGGTCAAGTAACTATAATTTACCCTGGCGATACAGATGATAATGGTGATCCTAAAGTAGAAGCAACACAAATTGTTTTTAAACCTGGTGAGAAATTTGACACTAAACAAAATTATAATGCTATACTTAATTACAATACTAAGCAAGAAAGATCAGACGCTAATTATGTAGATAATCCCACCGATGATCCAGATGGATTATTCTAAAACTAATTAAATAAAAATATATGGTGCCACAAGTTACAGTTGAAGAGTTTTTAACTAGATATCGTAATAAACATAACGCTTATTATGATATTGCTGATGATGTTCTTATAGAAAAAGTATTGGAAAAATACCCAGTATATAAAGATAAACTTACAGATTACGCTTCTCCTGAAGTTAAAAAACTTGTTAAGGATAATAACCCTTGGTTAGATAACGTTAAACTTGAAAATCCATGGGGTAAATCTTTTGAAAATTCTTCTTTACTTCCTCAAAATTCAGGGATACAAAAATCCATGATGGCTGAAGACATGCGTGAAACCGTCAATGCAAAGATGGAAAGGCAAAGAGATGTAATAGCTGCTTTTAAATCATTAGATCCAGATTCTCAAATAATTTCAAACGTTGATGAACAAGGCGAGGGTTTAGACGACGGAGAGTTTGCTATAGACACTAGTGTTGGAAATAACAATTTAACAGACGGCCCAGAATTGTATATTAATGAGTATAGTTTAGATCCTGCTATTAGAAAAAGACAACTAGAAGATTTACAAAAAAGGTGGAGACTTGAACCTAAAAGAATAGAAGACCAAAGAATAAAGCAAACTAAACTAGCGTTAGCTGGTCAACCAGTAGATCAAGCTTTACAGTTAGAACAATACTCTAATTCTCAAGCCACAATGCTTGGCAACCAACTAGGTTCAGCAGATCTAGACCCTAATCTTCAGAACTTAAGCGTAGATGAACAGTCAGAAGAAATACAGCTTAGAAACCAAATGAATGTCGGATCATCTAGCAAAGAAGACGCTGGAGATTTAAGAAGAAATAACTTAATAGTAGACGAATTTGAAGCTCAATATGGACCAGGTGTATCAGATACTAAAACATTATTTGGTGGATTAAACTATAGAGAGACTGTTCAAAATCCTGAAGCGTTTTCTCAATGGCTATATGATGCTAAGTCAGGAAAAATACAAGCATTTGCATATGATAGAATACTAAAAGGTGGTCCAACCCCTGAAATGATTGTATATGCTAATAAAAAATATGGAGCTACTAGTAAAGAGGAAGTAGCTGAAAAAATATCTGAAGATCCTAATAGTCCTTGGGCTGATTATTTTTTTCCTATAGAAAGTTATGAATCTACACATAAAATGGGAGTAGACAATAGACCATTGTTAAAAAATGGTTTAGCAAATCCTAACTTTCAAAAAAATATATATTATTCAAATGCTCCAGCTAAAGGTATTCCGTGGAGTACTTGGAACACTTTAAGTAAAGAACAAAGAGCAGAAAGAATAAATAAGGGTGAAGGAAACATGACTCAAATAGAAGAAGTTAGAGATCCTTATAAAAATTTTTACGATACTTTCGATAATGAAGCTACAGATGAAGTTGTTAGTGTTCTTAAATCTGGGCAACCTGCAAATGTAAATGAGTATGAGGCTTTAGCAAAATTCTTTACAAATAAAGTTGATAAAAAAGGAAATTCTTTAGCTTTTGTTGATTATGATAGAGGTAATTGGGAGACTTTTACAAATACTTTACATGCTCAAGCTTCAACGCTTATAGGTTCTAATAATTACAATAGAACTATTAGAGCTGAAAAACAGAGGGCTGAAAACAATTTAGAAGACTGGTGGGATTCTATAAAGAATAACGATACAGTCATTGAGTACATGTCTAGATTATCACAAGCAGGAGGGAAAAGCGAAAGAGAAAAACTAATAATTGAACAAGGTTTTGAAGAAGATCCATCTGAGCAAAGAGAAGTTTTGTATTCTCAAGAAGAACTAAACAGACCACTAAGCCCTAAAGAAGCAGAAGAGATTAGAGCAGCAGCAGAGCGAGGTGAAGATCCTATGAGATTTAAAGTTCCTAAAGATAATAAGAAATATCAAAAAGAAAAGTCTTCACAATTTATAGCTAATCAAGCTGATAAGTTAATGAGTGACTTAGATAAATTAGATGCAGAAGTTATTGACGAAGGTTTAAGTGACACGTGGGACTTTCAATACGACAACTTATTTAATGAGGCGGGAAATATAGATGCTTACGACAAAGCAGGTGTGGTGAAAGATGAAATACCTGAAGGTGCTTATACTGGTCCTGGCAGCGTATATAATCTTGGTTTAGATATTGTAGACAATGAAGGAATAACAGATTTAGAAGGCGCTAAAAATACAAGAGATCAGTACTATTATGAATTAAGAGATTTAGCTAGAATAATAAGTAATAAGGCTGGTGAAGTAGGAAGCGAACGTTATGAAGGAACTGTTGCTAACATTGTTGGAAAACTAGCAACTGAAATAAATGACTACAGAGGTTCTAAAGATACTTGGACAAACGATATAGAAAGATTAAACAATTTTGCTAATACTGGAGAGTTTGGAGATGATTTTAGATTACTTAGAAGTTCTCATCCGTTGGCAAAACAATTTAATGAAACACTTAGAAGGTTACAAGCTATACATGAAGTAGTTAGATTAAATAGAGATCCCTTTAGCACTGTAAGAGAATTTGATGAAAGAGGAAAAATTAGCGGGACTCTACAAAGTATAGGTTCTACATGGGACAAAATGTTCACCAAGTATGATATGTTTGATGCTATCGGTGGTGGAGCTGCTGAAATAGGTAATGATGAAAGAGCTCAAGAGATAAACAATTATTTATCTACTGCTAGATTTGATACACATGATGAACATATTAAAGAAAGGTTACATCAAGGATGGGATCAATGGACAGTAGAAACAGTGGCAGGACTAGCTCCTTTAGTTGCTGAGGTTATGTTAGTTGAAGTTGGTGGTGGTAATGCAGCTTTAGCTCACATTGCTAGTTGGGCTAATAAAGCAAAAACAGTTGGAAGAGGTTCTAAACTTTGGAACGGATTAGTTACATCTACATTTGGAGGTGCTAGAAATTGGCATACTACAGCAATGCACGGCACTAGATATTTAAAACCTAGCGGTGCAAGCGCAGTGGGCGAGTTGATTAAATTGGGAGCTGCTGATGAAATAGGTAACTTTACCTATGGCAGAGAAAAAATGGGATTAACTTTTGGTGCTAGCATGGGATACGGTATGTCTTTTGCAGAGAGTTTAATGCAGTCTAAGCTAGGTAGAAAAGTACCTTTTTTAGTTCCTATAATGCGAAGAGTGTCTGAAAGTAGAGCTGTACCTAGCAGATTTTTAGGATATCAAGGTCAAGCTGCTTTAGGTGCTGGTATAGGTTTTATGTCCATGCAAGTTGCTGAAGCTGGTCAAGGTTATGCTAACCAATTACTAGGTGATGGTGAATATGATTTAGCACATCAATTAGCTCAAATGAAAGACTTAGATTTTGTTTTAGGTCAATTTATGGCTTTAAGGTTATTAGGTATGAGACCTAACAAAGTGTATGATGGATTAAGCAAAGATATACACTACATGTTTAATGGGCCATATACGGAGTATAATGGTGCTAAAAAGTCTTTAGGTATAGTAAGTGATAAACCTATTGATGGGTTATATGAAACAAAGAGTGATAAATATGAAAGTGTTGATGATCTTTACAACGCTAAAGCAGATGAAGTTCTTAATGATTCTAAGTATAGTAAAGACTATGATAGCAATGGATATATAAAAGAAAATTCAGAGCTATATAACAAAATGAGTGAACTAGCTGAAGCAAAGTCTACTGTAGAACAACACGCAGACTTAATGCTAGCTAAAGATTTTGCTGCAAAAGATCAAGCTAAGAATGGATCTTTAAATAAATATAAAAACAATTTATACTTACTTAAAAAAGATTTAACAAATGGTGACATGCCTTCACCAGAATTAGCAGAATGGGTTGGTCAAGGAAATGTAACTCCAGAAGTGCTAGCTGAAACCTTAGGAGAATCTAAAAGTTTTGCTGAAAGATTTATAAATGAACAAGGGTTCGTTATGGAGTATGCTTCAAGAAGTGGAGTATATAGCAATAGTAAGTACAGAAATAAAGTTATTAAACAAGCTCAAGACTATATAGGTTTAAGGTTTCAAGAAGCTTCTTTAAAAAGATCTAAGGAAAATGCAAAAGAAGGCGGAGCTCTTATAGATAAACAACTAGAAGAAAATAAAAAAGCTCAAGATGAATTGTATTTTGGAGATAAAGATAAAGGCATATTAGGTTTAGATCCTTCATCTGAATATAGTTATTTTAATGAAACTCTTGGAGAAAGAACTGAAATGTTTGAAAAATCTAATGAAGCGACTAGACAAACATTAGAATATTACAAAGAAAAAGGTGGATCTCAAGGTGCTGAACTAGAGGTTTTAGGACCCGAAGAAATGAAAACAAAATTTCCTAACGAGTACAAAGCTGAAGCTGATGGGTTTTTTCACACAGAAAAAGACGGTAGTGTTAAATTAATAGTAAATAAAGAAATAGCTATTGAAAGAAATCCTGCAACTGCTAGTCATGAACTTTTTCACTGGACCGCTCAAGGCGCTTTTAAAAATGCAGAAGGTAAAGTAACTGCTGAAGGTAAAAAAATATTAGACACTTGGTTAAATACGTTAAGTAGTCAACAACTTAAAGCTATAAATACTAGAATAAATAAGCAGTATAAATATAAAAAAGGTAGAAAAGGTAGAGAGAAAGATGCTAATTTTTATGAGGAGCACGTGCCTATATTTATTGATGCTCTAAGTAAAGGCGAAGTTAATTTACCGCCTGATTTTGCTAAAACTAAAATAGGTGAAAAGCTACAAGAAATATTTGGCAATGAATTAAATATTGATTTATCCACTCCAGCTGGTATCACATTTATGGTTGGCGCTATCAACAAGCAAACTAGTCGTGGGAAAATAAATCCAACAATCAAGAAGTTTGTTGACGAAAAAGTAAAGAGTGAAGACGTTGTTGAAGAGACCGTTGAACCTGGTGAAGAAGTTGTTAAAGAACAAGTAGAAGTTGAAGAGCCAGCTACCGAAACAGTAGAAACAGAAACTGTAGAAGCGGAAACGGTAGAACCAACTGTAGAAAAAGTTACTAAAGGATTTGAAAGTAAAGAAGAGATAATAGAATCTTTAGGTATTACAGATAAAAAAGCTATTGATGAAATAAACAAAGCTGATGAAGAAGGTTTTGGCGTAGGGTATGAAGTTATAGATTTAAAAACTACAGGTGATACTAAAACAGCTACTATAGATGTTAAAGGTTTAACACTAGAAGTTCCTGTTAAATCAGATGTAGCATTTTCTAAAAGTGAACGTGTAGTTAATCCTGAAAAGAAAAAAATAATAAGCGAAATAACTGATTTAGTTAAGGACGGTAAAGAAAAAAATCAAGACAAAATAAAAGAGCTACAAGAAAAGCTTAAAAAGTTTGCTAAACCAGAGGTTAAAGTTAGAAATTTTGATGACTTAGCTAAGATAGACTACAGACAGTATGTAGTTAATGACGAGGATGGAAAAGTAGATTTAAAGAAATCCAAAGAAGCATGGGATAAAAGTCCTGAAAGAGAAAAAGTATTTGAGTTTGTGTATAATTCTCCTAAAATAAAAGCTAATATAGATTCTAAACTAAGTAAATCAATACAGGAGGGAGACAGATTAATAGCTCAAGAGCAAGCTTTTGAAAAACTAATTATTGAACTGGGTAGATTTAATCCAGGTGAAGTAGCTAAAAAAGGTTCTTCTACTATTTTAAGTTTCATTAATACTAAGCTAGGACAAAGATCAGGAGATGTTGGTAAGTCTACCATTAAAAAAGGAAAAACAGAATCGTTAGATAAACCTACGGGTTCTGATGAAGGTAGAGTTATGACTAAGGGTGATAACTTAGTTGCGGCAGAAACTGAAGCTATTGATCCTATAGATGTTAGTAGAGCTACAATGCGTAAGAATGAAGCGTTAAACTTAGACCCTGCCGAGACTAAAGTGTTTGAAAATACTACTAAAAAATTCATACAAGATAACGCTACTAAATTATTATCAGGTAAAAAAGAAGTGGATGGTGTTTTTGAATCTGGACTTACTAAAGCTATAGATAAAGAATTAGTTCCAATGATTGAAAAGAAAATGCCTAAAGGTTATAAACAACCTTACAGCGATTTCATACAATCTTTAGCACCTGAATTAAGAAAGTTATCTAGTACTAAAAGAGGTAAGGATAAAATAATCGAAGGAGATCCATATGTTTTTATAAACAGAGGTGGTGATCAATTTAGAGGTTTATTTTATGATGCAAGAGGATTTACAAAATCTGGAGATGTTAAAAGAGTTCAAATTGAAAAAGGAAAAGAAAATCCAGCATGGGATTGGAAGCAGCCTACAGACGCTGAAATTGTAGACTTTTTTGTAACTAATAAACCTGGCAAACCTAGAAACGCTAGTCTTAGAAAGCCATTAGCTAGAATTATAGCAAAAACTATAATTAAAGATTATACTAATAAAACTATAAGAGAAGCCTGGAAAGATAGAGTTGAAGGTAAGAAAGATAGTGATAATCCTTTTTCTAAATTAACTGATGAGCAACTAACAAAAACAGCTGTAGATTCCATGTTTGCTGATGTAGCTAATACTATATTACGACATGAAGATTTTATAGCATCGTCTAGTCAAAGTCCAAAGCAAAGGTTCAAAGATTTTGATAAGCAATTTGAAGGTATATTTAAAAGTTTAGAAGAAAAGTGGAGACCAACTAATGCTATGATGGACTTCATTAGTCCTAGCGCAGTTATAAATGACGCTGAAAAATTCATGAAAGAAAAACCAGCGGCATTTGCTAGCTGGCTTGATGCGCATAAGAAAGGTACTGCAGATGCGTGGCATAAAAATAACACCGAATATAATAAATATTTTGAAAGTGCTATTATTAGAGGTGAGTTAGAAAAAGCTTATCAAGCTAGAGAAGAAACTTACTCGTTTAAAAAAGGTATAGATAAGTTACCAGACACTGTTAAATGGAATGGTAAAAACTTAGATATATCAGGACTTAAAAAATTCTTATTATCTAAAGAAGGCGCTATGTATGGCTCTTCAAAGAAAAAAGGATCAAATAAAGTTAACTTCTTTAATGAAACTATATTAAAGAAATATACAGAAAATGCTATAAAGTTTGGTGAAAAACTACCAGATTGGTTAGGTGAAATGGCTAATAAAGAAGCTGTACTTCAGACATTAGGATTAGGTACTACTCCTACTGCTAAGTCTTCTTTAAGCGTTCAAGAATCAATAATAAGAATAGAAGAATCTACACAAAGACTTATTGATAGAAACAAAAAATTACGTGAGTCAAAGCCTAACGGCTGGGAAAAGACAGTAGAGGAAAACAATAAAAAAATAAAAGCATTAAGAGAGAAAGAGCCAACGCCAAAAGTAGGTTTACAATCTGGAAAAGAAATGTATAATATGCCATGGGTTAAAAACCAAGGCGAAAAAGCTATGTCTGCTTTAGGTAAAAACGAATCTAAAGCATTTGAGAAATTAAAAGAAAAATTAAAAGACTTTTATGGTGACTCTCAAATGAAAACTCAAATGAAAAAAGAGTTTAAAGATTTAACAGATGCTGAGATAGCTGAGTTTGTTTCTACTAAAATAAATGAGGGTAACAATGCTATTAGAAGAGAAGTATACGACGCTATACAGAAAGCAAAAGAGGAGTTTATAAAAGAAGCTAAAACAGAGGCAGAGGCATTAGACAGAATAGAGTATGTACTTCGTAAAGCAAAAGAAAATACAAATTTAGTAGATGGATTAGATAGACAATCAGTTCCTATAGAAGCGATATATTGGCCACAAGGTAAAAAATTAAATTTAGAAAACATAAAGTTAGAACATTTAAAAACATCTGTTCAGCAATCTATGCAGTCGGCTGATGCTATCGTAAAAGGCAAGTGGAGCACAGAAGGTAAAAACTCTATGAAAGATTATGTAGGTGTTTTATCTCCTAAAAGATTGTTAGATATTATAGATATGAGAGGTAAGACAACTAACACCTCTACAATATCTAGAATGGTTTTAGATTTGGCTGAATTAAAAAACTATAGAACAGTAGAAAGTGGATTTAAAGAAACTTACTATGATAAAATAATTAAAGAATCTTTTGGAGATATCAAGTTGACTCCAAGAGAAATGAAAATAATAAAAGGAGAAGCTTTAGCAAGTACTGTAGCTGAAGCTATTGCTTCTGGTAAAAAATCTGGAGAGGTTATAATTAAAAATGCTTTAAAACCAGAGAACGCTAAAGAGTTGAAAAAGGTTTATGAAGAAAACAAAGCTAATGGTGTTTTCTCAAGATCAGAAAAACCTAGTATATCTAATCAAGTAAGTGACATGGCTATAGCGGACTTGGCTCTAGAGTTAGGAAGAAAAAGAGATAAGCAAGTAAGGAAAGCTAGAATATTTGATTTTGACGACACTATAGCTAGAACTAATAGTAAGGTTTTTGCAACTAGAGATGGTAAAAGAAAAATTCTAAACGCAGAACAGTTTGCTAAAGAAGGTGAGATGCTAATGCAGGAAGGTTGGAAAATGGATTTTTCAGATTTTAATAGAGTTGTTGATGGCAAGAAAGGACCGTTGTTTGATGTGATGAAAAAGATGAAAGAAGCAGCAGGAGATAGAGATTTGTTTATACTTACTGCACGTGGTCAAGAATCTGCACCAGCTATACATAAGTTTTTAAACGAAATGGGTATTAAAATACCATTAGAAAACATAACTGGTTTAGGTAATTCTACAGGAGCTGCTAAAGGAGAGTGGGTATTAAAGAAAGCTTCTGAAGGTTACAACGATTTTTACTTTGCAGATGATGCTATTCAAAACGTTAAAGCTGTAAAAGAAGTTTTAGACCAAATTGATGTTAAGTCTAAGGTGCAACAAGCTATGAGTTCTTCTGCAGATTTAAGTAGAGAGTTTAATAAGTTGATAGAAGCTAGTGGCGGACCTGAGTGGTATAAAGAGTTTTCGCCAGCGAAAGGTGCTGTAATAGGTAGAAGCAAAGGTAAAGGTAAATTCTTTTTGCCAGCATCCGCTGAGGATTATTTAGGATTAGTATACACAACGTTAGGTAAAGGAAAAATAGGAGAAAACCAATTAAAATGGTATGAAAAAAATATAATTAATCCATACTCTAGAGGTACAAGAAGTTTAGCGACAGAAAGAGTGAACATGATGGCTGACTTTAAAGCTTTAAAGAAACAATTAGATGTACCTAAGGATTTAAGAAAAACAACTGAATCTGGTTTTACAAATGAACAAGCGGTAAGAGTTTATATGTTTGATAAATTTAGTAGTGGTGAAATACCTGGTTTATCAAAAGCTGATAAAGCTGAGATGTTAGATATTATTAATAGCGATGGAAAACTAAAAGCATTTGCAGATCAATTAGGTTCTATAATTAAAAATGGAGAGTACGCAAAACCTAAAGGTGAATGGTTGGCTGGTACTATTACAACTGACCTTATAGACATACTTAAAGCTCGTAGATCTGAATACCTAACAGAGTTTAATAACAATGTTGATGTAATATATAGTAAAGAAAATTTAAATAAGTTAGAAGCCACGTATGGTACTAGATATAGAGAAGCTTTAGAAAACTCTATTAAAAGAATGAAAAGTGGAAGTAATAGAACTTCTACAGGTAATAAACTTTCTGATAGATTATTAGATTATATAAACGGAGCACAAGGTACTATAATGTTCTTCAATATGAGATCCGCTTTATTACAAGGTATATCTTCTGTTAACTTCATTAACACTAAATTTAATAATCCTATAAAAGCAGGTAAAGCTTTCGCCAATATGCCTCAGTATTCTAAAGACTTTGTTAAGCTAATGAATTCAGAATATCTAGTAGATAGACGTAATGGTTTAAAACTAAACATATCGGAGTCAGAAATTGCTGATGCTGCTAATAGTAGCAGAAGTAAAGCAAAAGCAATAATTAATTATATACTAGAAAAAGGTTATACTCCAACTAAATTTATGGATAGCTTTGCTATAGCTTCTGGCGGTGCTACCTGGTATAGAAATAAAATAAAAGATCTTACTAAAAAAGGTATGGATATAAAAGAAGCTGAAAAAATTGCTTACGAAGAATTTATTAAAATATCTGAAAAGTCTCAACAGTCATCTGATCCTAGTAAAATCTCTGCTCAACAGTCTAGTGACGCAGGTAGAATATTCTTACAATTTGTAAACACTCCTATGCAGTATACTAGATTACAAAAAAGAGCAGCGCAAGATTTAATAAATGGTAGAGGCGATTGGAAAGAAAGTATAAGTAAAATATTGTATTATGGTGTCATGCAAAATTTATGGTTTAATGCTATGCAACAAGGTTTGTTTGCTTTAGGTTTTGGTGATGAAGAAATTGGAGAAAAAGAAGAAAAGAGAATATTTGATACAGCAAATGGTATGGCTGATAGTATGTTAAGAGGAACAGGATTTGCTGGAATGACAGTTAGCGTATTTAAAAATACTATAATAGATTTATATAGAAGATCAGAAAAAGAAGCACTAAACTATGTCTCAAAATGTTGGGGCATAGTTTATCACAAACTTCCAATGTCATATAAGTTAGATTATTCTATATATCGCAAGGATAGTCTGGTTGGCTGGGCTGAAGTAAAATGTAGAACACATAATTTTGGAACATTCCCAACATACATAATATCACTAGCAAAAGTTTTAGAGGCTAGGAGATTAGGAAAAGAAACAAATACAACTCCAATTCTTTTGGTATCGTGGCTAGACGTATTAGCTTATTTGGACTTTTTTTCCCCGTTCACCATCAAGCAAGGTGGTAGATCAGATAGAAACGATTGGCAAGATCAAGAGCCAATGGCACATTTTGAATTAAAACATTTTAAAAGAGTAGGAGATATAAATGAAACTAGCAGATGGGTATGATGATGCATTTGTAGGAAGTAGTATAAGTGCCTTCGATAGAAAACAAGTGGCTATATATGACTACGATAAATGCCTATTAATATTAATGCATGATTACGGAATGGATGAGGAAACTGCAATAGATTGGTTTCACTTCAACGTCATAGGATCATGGGTTGGGGATGATACTCCAATATTTATAAATCAACATAGTGTAAAAAACATAAAAGATTACACGAATGGATTACTGTCCCAAGTATATTAATACCTGTTATATCTAGCGGTTTAACCCCATTATTACAGCCATACCCATATGTTTCTACTGGACTAATGCTTACTGTTGGTGTTTTAACTGGGGTAAATGGCTTTTATAATTTCGCATCAAAAAAAGAAAAACATTTAAATTATGAAGGTTTATATTCAGTATTATCAACAGAAATAGAAAAAGAATTATGTAAGCCTAAAAAGAATAGAATAGCCTGCGATGTATATTTAGAAAGTATCAGTATGAAAAAGACTCAATTAGATTTATCAGCCCCTCTTTTATAAACCTATAATAATAATTTAGGCTTGTTTATTACTGTATATTTTTTATCCATTCTTTTGCAAAACATATATAGATGAGGCATTACTTCTGAATGAGTGCGTAAATTCATTTCATTCATATATTCTATTTTTAAATTCTTACATTTAAAAAACTGTTTAAACCCCCTTTTCGAGTTTTCCGTGTTAGATTTATATTTATATTTTAGTATAAGTTTCGGTTTTAGATTGCTATTTGATGTGGTGGTTAAGTAAACTTCATTAGGGTTGCTTGGATTATATATTTTGTATATCAATGTGTGTTTGTAGTTTCCCATTGATATCTTTATACCAAAAAAAAAATATATCTTTAGTTTAAATT
>WLWF01000915.1_pt1 | contig 26870 bp, 13 predicted proteins | sample 6718331 | NCBI WGS metagenome assembly WLWF01 (sample SAMN12718692, study PRJNA515312) | sponge metagenome | isolation source: marine sponge | host: Mycale hentscheli | place: New Zealand: South Island, Marlborough, Capsize Point | collected 2003-05-01
ACGTAAAACATACTTTCCTTTTTTGTCTTTTTGTACTCCACCAGTGTTTTCCCCAACTGTTATGCCGTTTTTATTTAAAGGTGACGCGTAAAAGTTTGGTATTTTTATTCCTCCCATTTTATTTTTTGTTTTTACATTCGCATTCGTAATTCTTAAACATTAACTTGTACATTAATGAGTTCCAAAGTTTTTTAATTTTTACCATATTTATTTTTTTAATTTATAATAATACATTACTGTTCCGTAAGGACTTTTCATTTCAATAACATCATCGTATTTTTCAGGTGTCATTGTTTTTTTGTAACCATCAGCCTTTAACTTTCTTATATCTGCTTTAAAATCTGCTTTTAGTTTAGCATCCTCTTCTTCTTCTTTTTTTATTGTGCTTTGCAATCCCCAATAAGGTAAACCTAAACTCCAAGTATCCCAACCCATAGCTAAAGCAATTCTTTGCCATGTTTTAGTTTCTTCGTCTATAGCTGTAGATAAGTTTTGATATTTTCTCATAACTCTATCTAATGGAACGTTAGTAAACGCGGCTATAATTTGTGACACTGCTAAATAAGCTGGATTTTCTAAACTCCAACCTCTTCTTTTCATCTCTTTCATGTTCCAAGAAAAAGATTTAAAAGCTGATTTTAATTTTCTAACTTTAGAATCTAATACTGGTGAAAAATCTAATACACCCCATACAGCGTTTTCATATTTAGGTGCTTTCTTTTCACCTTGTTTAGCAAGTTCTAATATAACATTTTTAACAGTAGAAATTGCAGCACCACCAAAACCTAAACCAAATAATATTGAATCTAACATACCGTTTGCTATACCAGCTGTTTTGTCTCTTTCTTCATCATCTTCCTCTTCACCTTTAAATAATCCAGCAAATAAAGCTTGTTGCAAGCTGTGAAATACAATGTTTTGTACAGTACTGTAATATATAACTTGTGATAAATTACCTAAATCACTTTCTCTTTGTGTTTGCCCTGGGTTTTTTCTTCTATTATACAAGTTTCTAATAGCTTTTTTCATTTTTCTATTATACTGCATTGTAACATTTTGAAAAGACAATATAACACGACCAGCCAAACTAGCTTGTTGTTGTGATATTTTACTTGGATTACTAGATTGTTGGCTTTCTTCAGCAACAGCATAAAAATCATCAAAAGCTTTTGCTTCTGCTTCTGCTAAAGTGTATGTTTTACCTGTATCAGGGTTTTGTCTTTTTAACAAAGCATTTGTTCTGTTTCTATAAAAAGTTGCACCACCTGATGCTATAGCTAACGTATCCATTATTCTGGTAATAACAAAACCTTTGTCTAACATATAAGCTAAAGCTCCTTTCATGCCACCTTTTTTAGCGGCATTAGCAAGTTCTGCTTCATTAACGTTTATTTTTAAACCGTCACGTCTGTTTACTAAATAGTCAGAATTCATTAAATAGACTACATCTTTCCAATACTGTGGTTGGTTAGCAAATGCTTTAGCAGCTGCATACATATTATTATCACCCCAGTTTACAAAATTAACATTAGATATTAACTGCAGTAAACCAGATCTCATGTTCAAGAACATTATAGCTCCAACAGATCCATTCAACCAATCAAGTAAATTATTTACAACTCTTGATCCTCCACCTTGATACACTGGTCTATTACTACCAGCTTTCATTCTACGTAAACTATCTTTTAAAGCTTCTGTCCACTTAGTACCAAATAAAGCTTCTAGTTTGTTCATGTTTTCTTGTGAAAATATAATATCTACATTTTCGTTAAAAACAGTCATTGCTTTTGTCCTAAAACCTTTATCTAATCCACTTAATATATCTGTTGATATATTACCACCTGACCAACCATTTCCTGGACTAGGATATTGACCATCTTTTTGTATAACTATTACATTGTCAGCAAACGCTGTTAATTCAGGATCTGATTCTACAGCTTTTACTAAAGCGTTTTGATCTCTTTTAGAAAGACCTGGAATATCCATACCTTGCTTGTTCCATATGTATACTCTTACAGCGTGTGATTTAGTATATGGCCCAACACCAATAGATTCCATCAAAGGGTTGCTAAAGTTTTTAGATTTTAAAGACGGGAATTTGTCTCTTAATGCAGCAAAATCGTTTGCAACACTAACCTTAGCTGACAAAACTTCCTGTTCAGCTTTATTAAAAGGTTTCATTAAGTTATCTAAAACAAATTGAGCGTGTCTGTTTCCTTCAACACCTTTACCCATAAGATCATACATTAATCCCATAAAATCTTCAGCTGAAGGTGTTATAGTTAATTGATTTGCAATGAACTTTAATATTCCTTTGTCTTTTTTAGCTCCTTCTAATTTAGCTCGAGTAGTTGAATACTCTTTAAACGCTTCTTTACCTGTAACTTGTTCAATTTGTCTATTAAACTCTATGTTCAGTCTTTCGCTTTTGTTTACTATAGCTTGTTGAACTTTAGATTTAACATCTACTTGATCCAGTATTTGTTTTACAGCTTCAACATTTTTAATTGCATCATCAGCAAAATAAAAATCATTATAACCTTGAGCTGTTTTACTTAACACCCAATCAGCTTTAGCTTGTGGTGATCCATTTTCTAAACCTGTGATATTTTCTATAGGTAGATTTAAACCTATACCATCTAAAAATGTTTTAATACCTTGAGCAGAAACTTGTGGTCTAGCTGTTAATACAAATATATCACCACTACCAAATTTGTTTTGACGTTTTAAAGCAAGATCAGCTAGTGGTCCTTTTTTACCACCAACCACTTTGTTAAATTCACTAAAATCAAATTTAGCACCGTCGTTTTCTAAGTTAACAGATTGTGCGGCAAATTCAGAAGCATCTATCTTGTAGCTAGTTCCGTCAGGCATATTAACTATTACTTGACTACTAGTTGTAGCTAAAGTATCGTCAAAATCAAATACACTTATTCCTTTTGTAGGTTTATTAATTTTTTGAGCATTAACTTGTGTGTCTAAAGAGTTTTCTAAAGTTTTCTTTATTTGATCAGAAGTCTTAGGAACTCTACACGGAGAGTTACATATTTTTTCAAACAAACCAGGTATGTTTTCTTGTATAACAAAATTAGCCTCATTCATTGCAACTGCAGCTTGTAAATTAGCGTTTATAAACTGCTGTACCTCGGTTGAATTTAATATTTTAGAAGCTGCTAAATCTACGGCTCTTGCTTGTAGTTTTTCAACATTAGGAAACATTGCTTTTCCTTCAGGATTCATAGACATTAATTGCTTAGCGGTAAACGTTTTACCATCAATTTTAATGCTACGTTTTATTTCTGCATTATATACTTTAGCAGCGCTTTCAATTTTATTATTTACAGGGTTTCTAAAAAAAACATTGTTTGGGTTTAAATAAAAGTATTCATTAAAATATCTAATTATTCCATCTGGTATTTGTGTCCAATCTATTTCGCCACGCAAAAATGATTCCCAAGCACTTTTTAAACGTGGATGTAAACCATCTTTAGCTCTCCATTTTCCACCATCAAGAGTTGTGTATGTTAATTCTTGAGCAACACCTTGTATAGGAATTTGAAACTGATTGTTGTCTAAATACTTGACACCATCTTTATATATTTTTGAAGACGCGTCTAATAACGAAGCAATCATTTTCACTTGGTTATTAAACTGAAGAACATGCTCGTTTATAATAGGATTAGTTACATATTTTTTACCTCTTTTATTAACCGCGTACTTAATTGGAGCATAAATTTGTTGAAATCCAAATATTGGACTCATAGCTCTACCTATATTTTGATTTAAATTAGAGTTAGAATATAAAAAATCTATAAAAGCTGCTTTATCAGACGGTCCTAGTTTTTTAACTATATTTAATATTTTTTCTCTTCCTCTTATTATAGCAGCAGAGTTAGCAACATCTGCTTCTGCTCTACTTTTAATCCCTTTTACACCTATAGCTCTACCTTGTAATGCAGCTGTAATATCACTATCAGTTGTTTGTGCATATTTTTTTTGCATTTCTAATGTAAATGCTTTAATGTCACCTATTTCACCTCTAAGAAAAGCTTCTCTTGTTTGATCAAAATCAGGACCTTTTCTTTTATCTAAAGCAGTTTTATCGTTAATCCACTGCAAACCTCTTTTTAATAAAGATGGAAATGAATAACCTGGACTTAAATTAGCGGCTTTTAATAAATTTTTTATTGGCATACCGTTTTTAATTAAGTTTTCTAGCATTACTTTTTGTGCAGCTATTTTTTCTTTTATACTTAATTTTCTAAAACTAGGATCGTATGCGTCAATTAACGTGTTAATACCTTCGGCTCCTTTTTCATTAAGAGCATTTGATATAGTTTCTTCACTTATTTTTTTAGGTTTTGTTTTTTCTTTAACAACTACTGTTTCATTATTAGCTGCTTTTTTAACAGTTGACTTAACTGTTACATTTGATTTAGTTAAATCTTGTACTGTTGATTTTTTTCTAGTTTTTTTATCTACAACGTCTAAAGAACTATCTTCTTTTACTCTAGCATCAAGTTTGTTTTCTATATTTTGCATAAACTCTAGAGCAGTAATACCGTCATTACCTAAAGCTGTTTGCAATTTATCCATAAAATCTTTATCAGCTATTAGTTCTTGTATAGACTCTAAAGCAAAATCAGTAGCTAGTATGTTATATAGCGACTGCTGTCTTTTTTCTCCACCTAAAAAATAATCTTTAAAAGCCTGTAATGATTCTGCTGTTACTTTAGGCACACTAAAAACTGGTTTGTTAAAATAACTAGGCTTACCTGTTTTGCTAATTTGTTTAGTAGGTGTTGTGCCTGTTTGTTTTATACCAAACAACTTGCCAAATCTTCTTTTTATAGTAGCAACTGGTAATGATTTAATAAATTTTGCATCTAAAGAGTTTACAAAGTCTTTGTATTTTTGACTAGAAAAAGTTCCAATATCTTTTCTAAGTCTTTTAAAATATTCTTTCTTAGATTGATTAGTTATATTTTTAGACGAATCAGCAGCGTTAATTCCTTTGCTTGTACCTAATAGTATATCTTTAGATACTTCGTCTTTTATAATAGCTTTAGTTTCTGCAGTATCTAAATTAGCAATTTGATCTGTTTGAGAAGCGTAAACTTTTTCTCTTTGTGCACTTTCTTGAGTCTGTACTTCGTCAAACTCTTTTTGTTCTGTTGTGTCCGCAACTTGCCTAGCTTGTTCAGAATCTAAACTAGCAGACTCACCTCTTCCTAAATTAGTTTTTGCTATACCACCAGCTCTTAAATTAAACTTACTAGATATTGAAGAACCTGCACCTGTACCTGTATCTAAGTCAGCATCGTATTCTGTTAAAGCTTTTATGTATTCGTTTTCTAAAGCTGTTTTAAATTGATCTCTTGTTAGCAAGCTTCCTTGTCTCCATAGTCTTTTGGTTGCGGCTTCAATAACACCACCTGCTATTTTAACTGCTCTTTTTTGATCAAGACTATTATTCACATCAAAGTCTTCGTCGGCTAATAATCTATTTGTTTGCTCAAAAGAACTATTGTCAATTTTGTTTAACGCCGCTTCAGCTTTAGCTACGTCTTGCATATTTTCTGGAGCCACTACATAATCGGGTGAGTAATCAAAATATTTTAATAAAGGACGAGTTTCGCTTTCGTTAATTGTTTTTGTTATATTTTTAATTTGTTCACTAACGGCATCTTTTCTTTCAATATCTATAACCGATAAATCTTTATCGTTTATTTTTTTAATTTTTTGAATTAATTTTCTTTTTTCATCTAATAAAGAATTTAACTCAGTTCTTTGTTCTATAGTTGCAGAGTTAGGAACTTTTATAGCATTATCTCTCATGTTAGAAATGTCTATTTCAACCTGTCTAATTTGATTTGGAGTAAGATTTTTGTTATTTCTAGCACCGTTAATAACTTCTTGTAATACTTTGTCTTGTAGTTTAAATTCTTTAGATGCTGGATCAAAGTTCATATTATTTACCATTTTACTAGCAAAATCTTTATAAGACTGAACACTAGTACCTTTGTCAAATTGAACACCTAAATTATTAGAAGATCCAGAAAAACCAAACAAATGACCCATTTTCCAACCAGCCTCTGCTTCCATCATTATTTGATCAAAATCGATATTTTCTGTAAAAGCACTTACTAGTCCTTTGTCTTCGTTATTACGAGAAGCTGCTAAGTTAGTAAAACCTTGTTCTAAATATGATTGAAAACCTTCTGTTAAAAATTCTTTACCTGCCTGCATTTTCATATTAAAAAACACTTGAGGAATTTTGCCGGTTAATAGATAGTTACCAACAGTGTTACCTAACATTTTTTGAGTAACAGGGCCAAAAGCTTTTGAAGCCACTCCTCCAATTTGAGAAGCTACTATATCAGAAACAAACTCTGAAGCAAAAACACTAGCTCCACCAGCGGCAGCGGCGTATTGATCTCCAATAGCTTTGCTTTTTAATGATTCTAAGTATTCAGCTGTTGTAAAATTTCCTTTACCATATTTTTCTTCCATTTGTCTTTCAACAGCATCCATGTAAATATTACCATAAGAAATAGCTCCTTGATAACCTGAGCCTAAAGCAATAAGAGAAACACCAGCAGCTGCTAAAGGAACAGAACCTCCAGCTGAAAGCCCACCACTTCCAATTAAACTAACTCCTGACGCGGCTAACATTGTTGTACCAAGTATAGAAGGAACCATATGAGGGGCTTGATCTATACCCATAGACATCGCCTCCATTAAGCCTAATAAATTATTATTACCAAAAGGGTTAACTATAGAAGCGCCTGTGTCTGGTGTAATAAATTTTGCCATTTTAGCATTTGCCTCAGCCATTTCTTCTAAGTCAAAAGATATACTTTTTTCAGATATATTTTCTCTTTTTTCTTTTCTTGTCAAATATTCACCTAAATTATCTTTATCTGCCCATGTCCAATCATGCCACGCTAATCTTTCGTTTAAGCTTTCGTCTAGTTTTCTAGCTTCACCTAACGTCATATCTTTGTTAAGTTTACCGTCTTTAATTTGTTTTTCTAAATTACTAACAACATCGGCTCTTCTTTCAAGTTCTTCTTTACCTAAAGCAACTTGCACTTTGTTGATGTTAGAACTAACAGATTCTGGTAGTTTATCTCCTGCTTCAAGTATAAAACCAGCTCCAGTATATAATTCTTGTAATAAATTAAAGTCTTTAGAGCTTTCTTCTTGATTGTCTATGTCAAAACCAGCCATTTCATATAATTTATCCGCTGTTTTTGTACTAAATAAATTATCCCACAAGTCTAAACTTCCTCCTATTAAAGATTTTTCAGGCATCCAATCAGGTCTTAAGCTGTCTTCTTGTTCTGAATCTACCAATTGTCTATCAAAATCTCTACTAACTTCGGCAAAGGTTTTTTCTCCACTTATGCCATACTCTGTAAATAACTTAACTGCTTCTTTATTTTCTCCTAATCTAGTTTGAAACTCTTTATTCCACCAATCAGTGTATTCTTGTTGAGCTAATTTAAAACCATCTTCACTGAGAATATCATATTTATCACCAATTTCAGTCCATTTGTCATTACTCAAATCGTTAATATTGTTTTTTATATCAGTAGTTATAGATGAAAATCTAGGATCATCAGCAACAGCGGTGTTTATAGTGTTAGCGTATGCTTCTTCTAAATCTTGTCTTGTTTCAAGATCATTAAATTCAGGCATTTTTTCTTTTAAATACGCTTCAACTTCTGGGTTTATTTTTGTAATTTTTATTAAATCTTCAGTTGATAACTCAAGTTCTCCTTTGTTATATAAATCTAGTTTTTCTTGCCTAGCAGCTATAATTTTAGCCATAGCTTCTTTTCTTTTGACATCAAAACCTATATCGTCATTGCTATTATCTTTATCAAAACTTGGTTTACCTGTAAATTCATCGATCTCTACAACTTTTAAAGGAGCTAATTCTTCTAACTTTTTTGCTTCAGCTTCTGTTAAATTATCTCCATCAAAAATGTCATTTACTTGTAATATACTAGGTGCGCTGGCTTGTATATCTTTTATAGCTTTGTTAGTAGCGGCTATATCTGCTTTTTTTGTTTTTTCATTTATTAAAGGATTGTTTATTAAATTATCAACTTTTGCTTGAATATTTTTTAATTCACCTTCAAAATTTGAAGCCACTTCTCTTGTTGTGTTACCTTGAATATTGACAGGTACACCATTTATATCTAATGTTTGACCATCAACTAAAAAAGTAGGACCAATTTCTTTTTCTGTAACAGTTTTATTTCCTATAAAACCATTTCTCCATGTGTTAAAATCTTGATCGATAGCACCTTGATCTAATAAATAACTGTGAACATTTGCTTGACCTTCAGGGTTTTTATTTATTCCGTTTAACCAAGTATCAAAATCTTGATTAACAGTTTGTTTTTTAGTTAAAAATTCCCAAGTTTTTTTAGCTAGTTTTCTATTACCTTTATAAACATTTTCTTTTTTAGCGTTTTGCGCTTCTAATTTTTCAGCTTCTTTTTTTTCTTTATTAGCTTTCCATTGCTCATAAGTTATTTCATTTTTATTATCATCGTAATAAGTTGCCATTAATTAGTAGGTTGATTTAAATTAGGTGTTGTGGATTGTTGACCAAACGCGTTAGATCTTTGACTAATTAAAGAATCATCTTCCATAGTTGCTACAACGTCATCTACTATAAATTTTCTATACATAACATTAAATACTTTTCTTTGTTCATCTCCAATATCTTTATCATAGCTCCATATTCCAGATCCTTTTTCCCATGCAGCTTTTAATGCTTCTGTATCGTCTCCTAAATCAGGAAAAGCTTGTTGAGCTAGTTCTTTGTTGAAAACAACTGCAGAAGCATCTTTAGCAATACGCATGTTCCATACTGATCTAGCTTGGCCGTTGTCACCACCTGGTCCAATAAAAGAATCTACTTGTTGTTGAAGTTCAGGTCCCATAGCTGCAGCAACTTTTGTAGGATCTACTCTTAAAAATTCATAGTCTTTTCCTTCATATGTTTTTGTTTCTATTTCTTCACCTAGTAAATCTTTATTAAATATACCACCACCGATGTAAACTCCGTCATCGTTAAAATTAGCGCCAGCTAAAATATTAGTACCTTTTAATGCGCTATTTACTTTTTGACTCATTTTAGGTGTACTAACAATTAACGATTGATTTTGTTTTTCCATTGATTCCATACCAGCGCTATTCATAGAATAACCTTCAGGTGGAAAGCTAACTAAATCGTCAGGGTTTGTGTTTGCTTTGCCATTTACCATTGGCGGTATATAACCTTGGCCTGTAAAAACCATTTCTATAGTATTTCCTTCACCTCTTTTAAAATCATATGTAAATCCATTTTCTTCAGTAAAACCTAATTCTCCATTAAATACTTGAGACGCTAAAAGTATATCACTGTTTTGATTTGGATCAATATCACTCATGTCTTTTATATTTAAAAAACTTTGTGCATTTGTTAACATACCTTTCATTGTTTCTGGAGAGTTGTTTATCCACTCTAATTCTGCTTGTAGTTCTCCATAGTTATCTGGTTTAGGAGTTTTACTAAGCTCCATAGCTATTTCAGCAGCTCTTGCTGGATACCCTTCAAAATATTGACCAACCTTGCCACGAGTCATTTGATTACCTTGCGTATTCATTGAAGCGTTTCTAGTTATTGTAGCTTGACTTTGTGTTGAGCCAGCTAACACTCTAGCGCTTTCTTTAGCTTTATCATAAAGCTCTTGATCTTTTTCTACTTTCTTAGCTTGTGAAACGCTAGCGTTAATAGTGCTTTGAAGTTTATCAAAAGAACCTTGAACCGATTGATTTATATATTTTGGATTTCTATATGACATGTTATATTAATTTTATACTTGAGTTGTTCCAGAAGAAGTTGTTCCAGAAGATGGAGTAAAAGCATTGGCTATACCTCCGATAGCTCCTGTTATCGCAGCTGTTCCGTCTGCTCTTGCTTGAGCTATTTGAGCTTGAGCGTTATCTAGCTGTGTAGCTACTCTATCTATCTTAGCATCTTCTCTTTGTTCAGTTGCATTAAATACAAACTGCGCTCCAGACACTTCAGCTTGTTGAACTTTTTCAGCTTGACTCATTGCTATGCCTTCTATTCTTTGTTTTTCAGCTAATTGTCTTCTTTCTAAATCAGCTTCACCTTGTGCTCTTCTATCTTCGTTAGATTTTTCTTGAGACTCTATGCTAGCCGCTACATTTTTCTTAGATCTTAAAGCAGCTTGCGCTAAAGCAGTTGCTCCACCTGCTCCTGCCCCACTAGCCATTAAAGTGTCTAACGTATTTGCTAAAGCGATATCAGCTTCTTCAATTTGCATTTCAGCGGCTTTTGTTGCTACAGATAAATTATTAAAAGCATTACTCATTTGTCCAGATCTATCAGTAGCCATACTAGATAAATCAGTTATACCCTCGTAAGGATTTATTATTGCCTGTCTGTTATTTTCTAAAAAATCTAGTTTTCTTGACAAAGCTTTAGCTTTTTTTGCAGCAGCTCTTTTTGCTTTTTTTGCAGCCGCTCCGCCTATAATACCGCTTATCACGCTTGAGGCTACTCCTAATGTTGTTGCTAATGGCATATTTATTTGTATTTATTTATTATCTTAACGCAAATGTACTACTAACTGCAAATAATTCTTTTAACCCGTTAGGATCTGTAGTTGCGTCTGTCTTCATAGTTACTGTTGCATAATAAGCTTTTATACCTGTTGTCTGGTTACCAAACACTACTTCACCTGGTATAGGTGTCTGCGTATTATTAGGTATAACCGCCATATATTTATTTTGTTTTCTATCAAACCCAGCTCTGTACTGGATATTATCTTCTGTATAAGCTCCTTCGTCGTAGCTATATATTTTTTTGTATTGGTTGTTTCCTGTTCCTTGTACTATTGTATCTACATGGTTAATCCAATTACCATTTACAGCATCAAACCCTGTTTCGTCAGATAAAAACGCTGTTACTTCCCAACCATTAGTACCTTCGTAATTTATTGTTTGAAATGTTTTTATATTGTTAGGCGATGGATTAAATACAAATTGAACAGATGAACTACTTGTTGAGCCATAAAAACTATTTCTAGTTTGGTTAGTATAATGTTTAAATATTCTACTATTGTCTGATTCATCTTTTGCTGAATAAAAACTACCTTGTGAACTAAAAATTGCGTCTGGCTTATATGTAAAAAAGCTAGTCCAACCTTGTGATCTTTCGTCAAAGGTTAAAGTTTTGTAAGCAGTACCATCTGGTTCATATCTATTATTAGGTTGTATAGACAAAACATAGTTTTGATTATAATTATCATAAGCACCTAATATAACACCTGTGCTTGTAACAGCTGATAGTTGATCTCTAAAGAAATCAATCATACCGTAGTTTGATATTTCTGTTATGTTACCCCCAGCTAATCTTAATACAGCGTTTCTGTTTCTATCCACAAAATATTTTTGATAACCATACACAGCAAATGATAAAGGATCTTTACTTATACCCCAGTTTCCTGCAATAGGTGTTATCTGTCCTATAACTAATCTACCTGATGTTGTTATAGCAGAACCCTCGGCTGTGAATATAGCATCTTTATCTATTAAAGCGTTGTTAACTTTACGCTCTTGAAATATAAGTAAGTTAGTATCTTCAGCAAATAACTTTTGTATTGAACCGCTTATAGGATCTACACTTCTAGTTATTTCTTCAGCTACACTAAACTGGTTTGTTTGATTTGTACCTGTTCGTGAATTAAATATACCAGAGTATATAAGAGAGTTTCCTCTGCGTGCTTGGGCATCTTGTTCTTCAACTATATATGCTTTTACACCATAATCAGTAGATGTGTTATTATAACCTCCTCTAATGCGTGATTCTTCTATATACCAATCTTCGTCTGGATTAGACACTTGAGGTCCAACCCATATGTAAGTAAACGTGTAAGCGCTTGCGGTTAACGTAACGTCTTTATCAAACGTCATTACGGTTTGTGTTTGATTTACTGAAGTTATTTTTGTATCAGCAGATACACCAGCACCTGACACAACCATGCCTATAGCAGGAGTACCTAAACCACCACTAGCAAATGTAGCGTTACTTCCAGCGCTAACAACACCAGTTGTTACAGCTGTTCTGTCTGCTCCTGCTGTTGGTATGTAAGGAGTGTCTGCTAATCTCTTCACGTAATATGAGTTGAAATAAGAAACTTCTAGTGTTAGTGGCATATTATATTAATTACTTGTTTTTATTGATTATTACAGTGGACCTAAAGCGCATTGACCGTTGTACGTTGCGTCTGTAAAATTAAACTTAAATCCTCCAGTATTTCCAGCACAACCTTCACCTGTTACGTTAGTTGAAAAAGCTCTGTATTCTCCTGGTATAGAAAAATTTAAAGTCTCTGTTCCTGGATTTCCGTTTGTAGCTGTTATTTGTCTTGATGATATACTATTACCACCAGTATCAACTGCTTGTGACCAACTTGATGAAGGGTTTGCTCTGTATTGAACAGTATAGTAAACTGACAAACTACCACCGCTCGCTCCATTAGTAGATGTTAAAAGTGGAGTTAAAGCCATTACACCTTGTGTTAACGCTCCTGTAGTTGCATTTGTAAAGTTAGCTCGTACGTTATAAAACTGTATAGCATTTCCTGGATAAGATATACCACCTATTATGCCGTAAGAACCTGTTGACGAAGTTGAAGAACTTGCTCCAAAGAAAGCTTCATAGCTTTGTGTACAAGCGGCAACACTAGAAAGCTGGTTATTGTTGCATATAGCTTGAGGCACATGTTGAACACCTACTGTAAAAGTTATAGTTGCGTTTGTAGAAAGACCACTACCATTTACATCTGTAGCCGTAATTATAATCACCCAAGTATCTCCTTCAGTCAAAGCACTATTAGTAGATAATAGTCCAGAAGAACTCATTGTAAACTGATTAGTTACTGAAGAAGGATTACCTGATCCTAACGAAAACACTAATTCATCTGTGTTATTAGATGTTTTAGCAGTTCCATTTACAGCAGCATATTGTTTTATTGTAGTGCTAGCTATTGTTATACCAGTAGGATTCATAGGGTTAGTTGTAAACGAAGGAGCAACATTACCAAGCGTTGCTACATAACTATGTGTGTCTGTAAAAGGAAAACCAGGATCACCACTACCATTGTCATAAACTGTTTTAATTGTTATATTGTAAACATCAGTAGAAGGGTTTGCTTGAGATGTATTGCTATAGAAAAAAGTTGTTGCAGTGTCTAAATCATAAACAGCTTGAGCTTGTCCGCTTTTTAAAGCTAAATCAAAATTAGATTTTACATCAGTACTTTGGGTAACATCGCTTTGTCTAAACGCTGACAATAGCGTAACAGTTAAATGACTAGCATTTGTTACTGTTGTGCCACCGCCTGTTGCAAAAGTAAGTGAATTACCAATTTGAGTTGCAGTAGCTGCGCTTTCTAAAAATGTAGCAGCGCTACTACTTATTGTTGTTATACCAGCGTATTGAGAATTTATTAAACTATTTAATGTGTTTATTTTTCCTTGTAAAGAAGTTTCCCAGAATATTTCTAATAAAGAATAAACTGGTTTAGTTTCTGCCACGCTTAAAAAAGGCTGCATTGTAATAATATCACTTGAACCTGTTCCATCTTCTGCATTAGTATCAGCACCAACGCCGCCTGGTACAATAGGAACTGTTGTTGCTAAAGCTACTTTACCGTTAGCTGTTGTGTCTATTTTAATTGCAAAAGGATTTAAATCAGAATTATAAAAAGGTTGTAACACAGGTGATGTTCCCCATGGTATTGAACCTATAGATACTGGTGTTTCAATAGCAGCACTTGTATCTACTCCTGTTGCGCCATATGTTCCTTCAGGAGCATTAGGCTTAAAAGGTATACCTGATATTTCCATATCTTTAACGGTAGCTATTGATAATACTTCTTGGCTTAAAAAACCAGGATAATATTGTTGGTTCCAAGCAGAAGTTTTTAATGGATAACCGTATGGTCTATTTAATTTTTTATTTATGTTTGGATTATTTATTCTAATATATAACATTTCACTACTGCTATATTCTGTATCAGTAGGTCCTACTTCTTGTAAATTTCTAGGTACTTTATTAATGTTGTCACTAAGTAACACAGAAAAAGAAGATTTGTTTTCTTCATCAGTTCCTGTTATAGGTAAACCATTTACAAAACCAGGAAGATAAACGTTATAATACTCTTGCTCTTGTTGCTTTACAACTACTTTATAAGAATACCAACCAAGAGGATTTGTAGTAGCGTTCCATATTCCAGGTTGACCACCAGTAGTTGCTTGGCCTATTGCCGAGTCTATTCGTATGTTTAGTGAAGTTCCTAGCCAATCTATTATAGGGTTGTTTATTTGCTCTGTTACAGTATTGTATGGAGCAAAAACAGTTGAACCATTAATACCATCAACACTATCATAAGATGATAATATAACATCTGATTGTCTACCATATCTATCAGACAACACAAAGCCAACTTGATATGTCCTGTTTTGTTTTAAGTTATGATAAGGGTATTGTATGAAATTATCATTGTAAGGTCTTTTGTCGCTAATTAAAGCACTAAACGGTATTGAATCAGGGCTACTATGTTTGTCTACATAATTACCATATACAACTCTGTTACCTATCATTTCTTGTGCTAAAGCTTTTACAGGTACTTTGTCGTAAACTCTTGTTGTTTGATTTTCTGGTAACGTTTTATACGGTTTATTAGACGAGTAATTATAATTATAAAAAAACTGATTAACATTATCTCCATGCACAGGATCAACATATGTTATTGCCGAAAAAGCGTTACTAGCTAAATCAACAAACTTAACAGTGTCTAAAACTTTAACTGCTAAAGCATCAGATTCTTTATACAGTAAATCTATTTCTGTAGCTAAAAGACTTGATAGCATAGTCTGCGGATTGTTATAAGGCATAGGTGCTTTTAACACTATGTTATCTATATTGTTTTCAAACCAATTAACTACGGTTGACTTATAAGCATTATCCATATCAACAAAGTCTGGGTTTTGACCACCTCCAAATTCACTGTATTGTTTAGGTATAAACATTGGCTGACTAAATGGAGCCATTAAAGAATATTCATTATCTTCAAATTTAAACCTATAACTGAACCTTACAAACTTGTCTTCTAAAAAAGCAGCATCACCTTGCCAACCAGCATCATAGTCTGGGTTAATAGCTATTTGTATAACATTTCCTGAGCCATTTGCTATTGTAGTTGTTTTAGATAATGTTACTACCCAGGTCACAAAGTTTTGTCCATCAAAGTTTGTTACTGATTGAGTAGCTGTAGCGGTAAGAATAGTTGTGTTTGCAGAAATTCCAGTACCTGTAACTATATCACCAGGAGTTGGCATTATGTCTGGAGAAAAATTAGTACCTAAAACATCAAAAGTATAAGTAGCGGTTAAAGCAACTGGATTATTACCAGCTACTGTAGCCGTGACCTGAGCACCATTAGAATCAAACACAGACGTTTTGTTAGTCATTGTAGATCTTTGTGCTATTAGTTTAAAACTATTAGGAGCAGTCATACCTTCTGACAAGGTTAAAACATTACCTGTTATAGCTATAATTTTATTAGCTTTATTCCATTGTGACAAAGGAGTAGGAAAAGCAGAAGGATTAATAGTTTCAAAAGGAGAAATAAAATCACCTATTTTTAAACCAGTGACAGTATCTACAGTTATGCTAGTTGTTAAACCTACAGCAGCCACTGTTAATCTTATATTTATTCTATCCATAACAACAACTGGTTCGCACGGAGCGTACTTAGCTACTGATATTTGATCTTCGTTAGTGTAGTGAGTAGGAACAGTTAATTGTGAAGGATTAGCTAAAGATGTGTTTATTTTTCTAGGTTGATTTAAATTGTCTGTAAAAAATAATAAATCTTCTACAAGATTAACACCTATAACTGGAAAAGATTGATTGAAGTTTAAAAAATTACCAGTCACTAAAGTAACTAAATTAAATGAACCTTCTAAAGTTAATTCATATATAAAATGATCAGCACCAACAGATCTAACTCCATTAACATCATTATGATTAGTAGCAAATAAATAAACTTTATTAGTAGTTTCATTTACATAATGACCAATTATAACAGCGTTATCTCCATTTAAACTACGTACAGAAGTATTACCAAGAGCGTTTTCAAACTCGCCAACAGTTGATCCTTCTGATCTACTAATCATTAAGTTTATAGCTTCTCTATATTCACCGTTAGGCAATAATCGAGAGTCAATATCTTGATTCATTTTCTGCTTGAGAAAAGTGTTTTTAATTTCTGCCATGTACTAGTGTTTAATCCATTTAGACTTACCTCTCATAACTTGAACGATTTCATCTAACTTTATATTTGATAATCTTATTTTAGCATTACGCAAAGCAGCGTATCGTTGTTGCTTATATTGTGGCGCTATCTGAACAGTGTCTCTTCTTGTTGATAATATACTATATAGTAAATGTTGGTACATTGCTTCTTCCGCCATCTTAGGTACTTTAGTATCTAAATCATAAGCAAGTCCATCGGATATATATTCTAATATTATTAACTTACCAGCTAAATCACTTGAAAAATTAAACGTACCTCTAGCTTCATCTATATTAAACCAACCGTTCATTTGCATGTTAACTGGATCACCTCCGTATCTTTGACCATAATAACCTCCAGCACCCCAAGCGTTTTCTCCCCACCAATCATACATCCAAACCTCAGGAGCGTTTGAATTTACAAAGCCTAAACCTGTTATATTGGCTGTATTATTACTTTGCCATCTTTCGTTTGTTATAGAAGTACCATCTATGTTTTCTTGAAAGTTATCTTGTATTATATTACCTAGTTGATCTTGTACGGGCGCGTTTGACGGACTGCTGGTTAATTGTGTAGGATATATAGTATGTTTAACTCCAGATACATCTACCCACGACAGTTTAACATAGTTAACATAATCTTGTGGTATAACAACACCTAAACTAGGTGGCACAGTAAGTTCTTGCGATTTAATGCTTTTTAACGTATCAAAACTAAATTCTTGTAAACCACGTTTTGCATGAAATATAACATCTGTTCTATTAACTCTAGGTATAAGTTTATCTTGACCAACATAACCCACAATAAAATTATTTACTATATCATTTAAACTTGTGTATTGATAACCACCGTAATTGTTAGCAACAGCATCTGCTTTTAATTGTACTTTTATATATGTACCTATATTTTGGCCATTACCTAAAGTTATTATACTACCAGTAGAGTTATTAACTAAAGTATACGTTGTTACATATTCTGTCCAGTTATTTATACCGTTTGGACTAGTGTATATTCTAAAGTTATTTAAACCAAAATCAGGATCTGTTGGAGCAAAACTAGTTGCGCTACCTAAACTTAACTGTGTATTAAAGGTAAATGTATAAACAGTAGTTGCGGCAACTGAAGTGTATATAATCTGCGCACCCGCGTAATATTGTAGATTTGTTTCTTGGATTAATCCTCCATCAGGTCTTGCCATGTTTTACATTTTTGAGTTTTGTTCTTCTTGCTGTGTCTCTGCTTGTGCTACTTGTATTATAGTAGGATCGTTTATTATAACTCCAGCATAAGCTAATATTCTAGTTATAACATTTGTTTGTTCTGAAATATTTAATTCAAAATTAGTTGATGAACCTGATGCATATAAAAATTGTCCTAGTGCTCCAATTGAATAACCCCACACAACGTCTGCAGGTGTTTTTAAATAAGAAAAAGTAACATCACCTGGAATTATTATACTTGTAGGATAAACAAATAATTGATTATTCTCGTATAAATAAATAGGAAAAGTAGTTGTTGGTTGTGTTAAAGGAGATTTTAGAATTTGCATTAATTCATTTCTTTGAGCATATTGAGTTAGCTCTACGCTTTTATACATTACAGTACCTAATCTATATATATCAGTAGGCACTAGTGTAAAAGGATTTGCACCAGCTGTGGTGCCTGTTCTTTGGAAGAATTGTAAGTTTTCTTCAATGTTTTTTACGCGATTAGCGTACTCAGTGTCATTTTGTGGCACACGATACATCTGATTTAAATCGTCTTCGTATTTTTCAAATATATTCAACTGAACCTGAGTTGCAACTTTGTTGAACTCATCAGGAGTCATATATCCTCTCTGTTGTTGGTTAAGTATTAATAATACTGTTTTGTATACAGCGTTTACGTTTATTGCCATTTGAATATTTTTATTATAATATTGGGCCCGAGTAAACGGACCCTATATTAGTATTACAGGTTAAGAGATTTTTTTCTCTATAGTTTTATAAACTTCTACTCCTTCATCTGTTTTAAACCATGCAGCTAGTGCTGAGTAAGGATTTTCATCAAATGGTATTGTAAATAATTTACGTTTGTTTGAACCATAAACAAAGGTTCTTTGATCTTGAGATAGATTTATAATTCCTGCTTCAGTTGCTTTAATGCCAAAGTTTCTTAACATTACATTTTCGTCTTTAGCTAAATTAATAAATAATCTAGCATTTCTTTTAGCAAATAATAATAAATCTCTTTTTATTTCTTTAGACGATAAATCAGAAACGCTTGATCCTATTTCAACTCTTAAGATTGCTTCTCCTTGTTCTACGTCCATATCTCTCGCGGCGTTTAATGCCATGATCTCTAGTTGTAAATCAACTAATTCATCTTGAGCAATAGCTTGCGGTTTTAATTCTGCGTATCTACCGTTTAAATCTGGGTGATACAATGATAAAAGCTTTTGTAAAGCTTGTTGTTCTTTAGGTACAAATAAAGACCCGTCTTTAAACATAATATGCTTTAATGTAACTTCTCCTTTTTGTTCATCTACAAATGGTGAGTTTTGATTAGTAGCATATCTTAACGCTCTTTGCGTGTTTGATTCTGGATCAAAATATAACAACGGATATTTTTCCGTGTGTCTTGATTTTAATGTATATGTTAAAGGTTCTTTATCTCCTGTTAAAAAATAGTTTCTATCTTTTATTTCCCAAGTGCTTTTAGCCTTAGGCTCTTTTGTTTTTGACATAATATAATATAATTAAATAGTTAAAAAAATATAAGAGTAATAATTACCCCCGTAGTTTTTACGAGGGTAAATATTACAATAAATATTAAGCTGTAAATAATACAAAATTATTTCTAGCTTGTACACATAAACATCTTTCAGATAAGAAGTTTACTTCCATTGCATCTAATGTAGAAGTAGAAGCACCACCAACTGAACCAGTTAGCCATGATTTCATTCTTCTGTCATCTGCTTGTGAAGCTCTATATCTTACATGTAAGAAAGGACGTCTGATGTTTGTTCCAAGTAACTGATCGTATACTGTAGAAGTTCCAGCAGGAACTAATACACCATCAATGTTGTCACCGTTAACAAAGTTAGCAGAACCACCTCTTGTTGAAGCGTCGTTTAAGTATTTCCATGAAGTCTTATAAAAATCATAAGAACCTCTTCTGAATCCAGAGAAACCTAAGTTAAGCGCCATGTCTTCAGAGTTTTCAAATACACCGTAAGATGTACCTCCAGCTCCGTAAGAGTTTTGTTGTGCTAACATGTTATCAAATAATAACTCAGTTTTTCTGTCTAAGAAAAGCATGTTTTCTTCAATAGCTCCTTGAGAATCTAAATTCTCTAGTACAGCATCAAAGTCTTGTAATGATCCAGCGTAACCAGAAAGTACATTACCACCATTATTAATAGCAGCAAATAAACCTTCAGTACCTATTGATCCAGCTCCACCATTTGGAAGACCTGCAAATGAAGGTACAGCAGCGATTATATTAGGAACTTGACCAGCAGAAGCTAATTCACCTTCAATCATACTCATCTCTAAGTAATCTTCAAAACGTAATCTAGTTTCACCTTCAGCTTTTAAATACCATAAGTATCCAGAAGTTCCATCTTCAGCAGCTACTTCAACCCAACCGATTTGAGCAGTGTCAGATCCACTTACAGCGTATCTGTCTCTGATGATAATTGGTTTGTTACTAAAAGTAGTTAACTGAGGTTGAATAGACTGACCTGACGCAGTTCCTAATGTAGAACCTTTTGCAAATTCAGAACCATATACAAACATTTTTAAACCACTTATATTAGCACCACCAGCGTTAACAGATGTTCTAGTATAAGGTTCAACTACTACAACTCCAGTCGCAGCATTAGAGCTTACAACTATAGCTTTTACTGTAAACGAAGGATTAGTAGGATCCATTATAACTACTGTCATGTTAGCAAAAATAGTGTTAGCAACACTTCCTGCAACTAAAGGAATAGTTAAAGTATTATCTGTAGCACCATTACCACAAGTTACATTTTCGTAAGATATATGTAATCTGTTTTGTTCAGACCAAATCACTTGATCAGACATCATTGGCATTTCAGCGCCAACCATTCTTAAGAAGCCACTTAACGTTCTGTTTCCATAACGCTCTACCTCTGCTTCATATATTTCCGGTAGATATTGTTGTGCGAAGTCTACTCCACCACCACTATTAAAGTTTAAGTAATTGCTTACTAAAGTTTGTGTAGTTAGTGAAGGTACTAAACTTCCAAATTGAGGACTTAATACACCCATTTTTTTTTAATTTTTAATTGTTAAATTTACTTTTTTTAATTTTCAGTTTTGAACTACTTACCCCGTCTATAGCTCGAACTTTAAGTCCACCGATAAATATATCTTGCGTGCCTTCTTGGCGCACTGCTGTTGATGGATTTTTAGATCCTTCAACTACATTTTTAATACCATCTGTTTTCCCTTGCTCGTAAAAATGATTTACTATTTTGTCTATATTTTGAGCAGCGTACATAGCTTTATGATAACCTTTCGTATCTTTAACATTACCTTCTGTGTCTAGGAACTTCCCGACAAAGTTATTTAAATTTGACTGATTTTCTGCAACTGCATTTGGATCTTTAACACCGTATCTAAATCTTTTTTCACCAACTTCGAAATCAAAACCTTTGAAATCATCGGTAAAAAACTGTTTAGTGTTGTCAATAAATTGCTCATGCTTTTGCGTAGCTAATTGTTGTTCGTCGTTGTAACGGTTGAAAAAATCCATGGCTTTTTGTTGTTCTTGATTTACACCCGGTCTCATCTTGATCTCGTCGTAATATTCTTTTTTCAAGTCTTCTAAAAATTCACGTGCTTCTACAACAGCTTCCTTCTTAGCGAGTTTTTTCTTTTTGATGTCTCGCTCTTCATCAATATCTGTATCAAAACTAAACGCTTCTTCTAACACAAAATTAACTTCTTCTGCGTCTAAATGTGGTTTAGCTTTTTTATAATATTCTTTTAATAATGCATCTTCACTAACGTTTGAATAGTCTGCATTTAATCTAGCATAGTCTTGAACAGTACCACCTGTGTCTTTCATAAAGTCAATTAACTTCTCTATGTTTTCAGGTAGTTGAACTTGTTTAGGTTGTACTACTGGTTCTTGTACTTGCTTTTTTTCCACCTCGGTAACTTCTTCAATAGGCGAGCTGGGCTTTTCAACGGTTGTTGTTCCTCCAATGTCCACGATCTTGCCATCTCCGGCTTGTTCGCCCACATCCACCGTCTCTGTTTCTCCGATTTGAATGGCATCTGTTTCTTTTTTCTCTGTTAAGTCTACTTTTATAGGTGCTTCAACTTTAGCGTTAGCTTCTAGCGAAGTATCTACTTTTGAAAGATCAATCTTGACTGGTTCTTCTTTTGTAGCTTTAAATTGTTTTGGCTTAGGTTTTGATTTCATTTTCATTTCCCCGCCTTCTGAAGCAACTGGTTTAGTCACCTCAGGCTTTGTTTCTTTTGTTTCTGACATAATATGATAATATAAAATTAATTAATTGATACTTATACTGTACCTTGTTTTTCAAAATCTATAGGCATCAAATCATTGTTTCTTTGATCAATCATTTGACTTTGTTGGTTACCTTCCATTTTGATTCTTTTATCTTTACGATCTTCTATTAAAGCTTCTTTTTCTTTCATAGCTTGTAATTCAGCTTGCTTTAATTGCATATCGTATTCAAACTGTATTTGCATCTCTTGTTGTTTTATTTGAGAAGCTGTTTGTAATCTTTGTATCTCCATTTGAGATTTAGCTTGTTCTAATTGAACTGTGCTTTCTGTTAACGCTTGCGCTTTTTGCATTTCTGCTTGAGCAGCTCTTTCAGAAGCTTCAGCGTTTGCATCAGCTTGAGATTTGATCATAGCTTGTTGGTTAGCTTGATCTTCTTTTTGTTTCTTTTTGCGTTTTTGTTTTAAAACATCATTAGCAAGTTTAAGATTTTTTATTCTTCTAATATCAATCGCATCTTCTAAATCAATACCGCCTTGCTGTATAGACATTTGTATGTTTTGCTCTAACACTGCTTTCTCTTCTTCGTCTGGTTCAAGCTCTAAAAATATACCGAAGTCATGGTTATTTAAATTTTGTATTTCAGACAAAGTAGCTACGTTATAAGTAGATATAGAATTTTTTAATGAATTTAAAGTAAGTGGAAAGTTTAATGAATCAGCTATTTTTAAAGAAATATTCTCACATGTTCTAAGTGTTAACCATAAACTACCTTGCATTAAATGCCTTGTAGCTGTGTTAGAAGCATTAACTGCCATTTTTTGTAATCCAACTAAAGTGTCTTTTTCTGGAGCACTACCATCACGAGCTTCATTAAGACCGGTCACATCACGTATCATTTGTAAATAATACTGATAAGTTTGTATTAAACTACCTATCTTTGCTTGACCGCTAGAAGTTGCTAGTTCTTGTATTGGAACTTTACCAGCGTTCATTTGACCTTCTTGAGTAAGTGATCTACCAACAATACTACCAGTTTGGAAATACATGTTAAGTGCTTCTGCTGGATTATAATTTGTACCATTACCTAAATCAACCTCAGCTAAACCATCCATATCTAAAAATACACCATCTGGTACTATTCTAGACATAACTTGTTGTAGCTTTAAATGTGTTAATTGAATCATATCTGCAAAACCTGTTATTTTACTAACTAATGATTCTATTTTGCCTTTGTACATTCTTGGCGCGCATATAGTATAACTCATTTCAACTTTAGTAGTATCAGCAAAAGGTCTTGTCATGTTTTCAGCTAACCTCCACTCTATAAGTTGATTATTGCCTAATATTTTTACGCCTTTGTATAATACTTCTATCTTTCTACTTACTCTACTAAAACTATCGTTTTTAGGAGGATTAAAAGTGTCTGGCTTTTCTAATGCTTTTTCTAAGCCTTGCTCTGTTTCTTTTATTTTAAACACTTGTTCGTTATAAGTTTTGTATTCAAAAAACAAAACTTGCACAGTGTTTTGATCATAACCATTCCAACCATAAAGTTGCTCTCTTTGATAACCTCTAGTTTGTTGAATCTTTTTTAACTCTTCTTCTGTTAATTTAGGAAATTGTTTTGCTATTTCTGGTATAGTTAAATTTTTAACTTCACCAACGTAGTATATATCTTCAAAGTTTGGGTCTTCAGTATATGAATATATTAAATCAGAAGGATCAACATAATCTAATGTTACTCCATTTGCTTTATTCCAATTAGCTTTAGCAGCTCCAATACCTATAGTTACAAGATCATAATTGAATCTTTTTCTTATATTATCAAACCTGTTCTTTTTTAAAGTGCTGTTTATTACTTCTTCTTCAGCTATTTCAATTGACTGCTTGTAACTAAGTTGCATATGCAAATCAAGTTCGTCTTCTGACTCAGGTATAGTATTAGGATCTTCTGCATTAAATTGATTTATACCTAACGTGTTTTTCATATTTGTTAAGTATGGCTTTGCTCTCATATCTTGCAATATAGAATTAGCATAATCAGTTCTTTTCTTTAATGATACTGGATCTTGAGCAAAAGCTTTTATTTCATAAAGCTTATTATTCATACCGTTTGCAACTATATCTACAAACTTAGACACAACAGGAACTGGTTTCCAGTCTAAATTTAAATAAGACATATCACCATTAATAGCTAATTCGTCTTTGTATTTTTGAACTGGTTGTTCTCCTCTTGCATATAATCTTAAACTATGAAATCTATTATAAGTAGTAGCAAATCTAGTTCCGTTACCACCTTGTCTCCACCATTCGCTTTCAATAGCTTGTGCAACCTGTCTTCCATATTCTAAGGAAGATTTTTCAGCGTCTGGCACAGTTTGGCTTGGAAAGGCACTATTTGGATTTGCGTATGTATTCATTTACTTGATTATTTTAGATAATAAACCTTTATTATCATATTTCTTTATACCAATATCTACTGGTTGTCTCTTTATTCTATTTACTGGAGCATATCTACTTTTATTACAAGCCATTATAGCAAGTCCTGAACTAATAGATGCATCAAACTTTGTTCTTCTTGTTATATCAAACTGAGCCCAATCTTCTAATGTTCTTTGAAAATAAACATCTCCATAGTTTTCTCCATCAAACCCTACAGCATTTTCAATATATGTCTCAATAGCAGCGGCATGTGCTTGTATGATATCTTGACTAGAGTTAGGTATACCACCAATCTCTCTTTCTGTTATTGATAATTTAGCATAAAGCTTATCAGGCCTGTTAATACTAAATCCTCTATAACCTCTTCTTTTAAAATGATACAATAATCTTGGTTTATTGTTTTCTGCTAATATTGGCATTCCGTAAAATACGCACGCCATAAGTACGTCTTCAAAAAATATTTCAGCAGTTTGTGGGCGAGCGATATACTCTAAGAAAAAATGATCAGCAGGAGCTTTTTCCATACTGAACTTAGTTAACCCATGTAAAGATCCGTTAGAACCTCTACCATCTACTGTCCCTGATATATCATAACTATCACAACCAAAAGCGCCCATATGCTCATTGCCTGGATATTTAGTACCATTTTTAATTATAAATCTATTTTGTAAATTAATAGGAGGAGTCCATGTTATGTAAAACCTACCTTGTTTACTAGGTGAGAATATAACTCTGGTATCTTTAATACCTCTTTCCCATTGAAAATTACCTCTTGTAACTACAGAAGCAGCTGTTGCTTCTTCGTTATAATCTATTTGTTGATAAATCTTAGTTAGATTAAATAAAGACATTTTAGACTCGTCTCTAAAAGCATGTTTAGTTGTACGAGGAAACTGTCTATAAAATTCGTTTAAACCATCTTGATCTTCTTTTAAACCTTCTACCTCATTCTCCCAATACTCGATAACCCCGAGTCTAATTGGCGTTCCATGAGGTCCAAACACTTTCTTTTGTGGAGTGTCGAAGACAGGATAGCCGTAAGAATCAATGTATCCCTCGTAGTTCCATTCCATAGGTATGAACAAAGAATAGAGTCCTGAACGAGTTTGTCCATTGGCATTTCTTTTTGTAACGTCTGAGTCATCGTATAATTTTTTAAAGTTTCTACCACCTTTATCTAAAGCGTTTGATGTTGATCCCATCATACACTTACCAATAATTCTAGAACCTAGTCTTAATGTTGTTTTAGTAACACGCCAATTATTTTGTATATCATTAGGTCTTTCCCACTTACCACTTTCATCATGTACTAATAATCTTAGTTTTTCACCATCATAAGCATTGTCACCTGTGTTTTTCCAGTCAATAGTTGTGTCAAGTCCAGCAAGATCTTCTGGTTTATCTGTAGATACTATAGACCTTCTTGTAAACTTAGAAGCTGGCACACGATATGCTAGTTCTGTTTTAGGTCTATCCATACCGTCTTGTATAGGTTTAAAAAAGAAAGGATAGTTAACTGATATTGGTACTACCTTGTCTGTAAACATTTTCTTAGCATCAGCACCTGATTTTGATAATATACCAAATCTAGCATCAGTAGACATTGTAGCCATGTTAACAGTTTCACCAGATGCCATAAATGAAAATCCAGATCGTCTGTTTTTTAGATAACACATACCGTAACATCTGTTATCTGCTCTACAAGCTTCCCAAAATATAAAAAACAATCTATTTGATTCTCTAAAATCTGGCTGACCAACATCAATTTTTGACCATTGTAGATACATGTAATGAGTACCAGTTATAAATATAGGTTTATCTTTGTTTATATACCAAAAACCTTCTTCACGTCTTTTAAACTCAAGGTCAATATAGTCGTACCAAGTTTCTTTAAAATCATCTGGATATTCTCTCCAATCAAATACTGTTTTTATTCTATTTAATACTTTAGGATAATCAAACCTAGTCCATCTTTTTTCTTCAAATTTATAAACATTGTTTGCTAATGGTAAAGCTATTTTAAGATTTTGTATTTCATAAACCTCTCCAATTTGTCCAGTTTTAGATATAATAATCATATCATGATCATCATTATATCCATACTCCCATTTTTTATACCTATTCATTCGTTTAAGAATTTTAGGTTTAATATAATTAGGTAATACTTTATATAAAGTTTGCTCGTACATTATTTAGATCTTCCTTCAGCAAAACCACGAAACGTAGTTTCTTTTTTAACTTCTTTAGGTTTTTCTTCTAGCATACTTTGTTCCTCATTAATACGATTAAGTATTTCAAAAGCATCAAATATAGCTAGTTTTTTTGTGGCAGCTGCATTTTTAAGCCTGTCAGCTGAAATATCATCGTCTGAATCTACAATAGCTTCTTTAGCAACTTTTATAAGTTCTTCAACAGCTACGTGCCCAGCTTGGATTATATTCTTTTTCGTTTCCTTGGTATTCATACTCTATAATAATATCATTTGATTTCATACAATAAAGACGCTGATCGCCTACAATAAATTCCCATTCTCTGTTAGCT
>WLWF01000917.1_pt1 | contig 26846 bp, 25 predicted proteins | sample 6718331 | NCBI WGS metagenome assembly WLWF01 (sample SAMN12718692, study PRJNA515312) | sponge metagenome | isolation source: marine sponge | host: Mycale hentscheli | place: New Zealand: South Island, Marlborough, Capsize Point | collected 2003-05-01
CCCAAGATGAGGAGAACGCAAGATCGCAACTGATCAGGACAGAAGAGTCCTCGCTCTACAACAACTTGCTCTGGGGCCAAGATCGCGGCATGGGCCAAGGCCTCGGCTACGTCCCAGCCCAAGGCCGCATGTATAGGAGGAATTAGAAATGAGACCCAAGAGCCGGATCACACCACGCCGTAACCCAGGCAAAGCCACCTCTCCTATCCGGGTGTCAATGGACAGCCTGCGGCAGGGAGTAAGCCAGCAGCCACCACACCTACGGGTTGTTGGCCAAGGCAGTGAACAGATCAATGGTTGGAGCAGTCCCGTTGAAGGACTAGCAAAACGCAACCCAATGCGTTTAATCGATCGGATCAAGAATCATCCATTAGATAATTTTTATCTGGAGATGTTGGATGTCACAGCAGCTGAATCTTATTCAACCTTGTTGTATCCCTTAGATGCCAACACTACGGCGCTAGAGATTTTACATAATGGTGAACCTATAGTCTTGAATGTTCATGGCCAAGGGATGACGCTTAACAATGGCGTCATTGAGATTGACAACACCGGGTACTTGTGGAGTTCTGGTGATCTTTACAAGAACTACGTGTTAATCAACAATGGCCCCTTGGGTTTGCTGTTGAACAGGACTCAGGTTGTAGGGATGGATTCTGCCCTGTCTCCAGCAAGGGAAAGGAATGGCTTGATCTTTGTTCAAGCGGTTGGATACGAGATTACTTATGTAGTTACAATCGACGGATCTGAAGTCGCTTCCTATAAAACGCCTAAGGCAACTGCTACCAACAATACAATTTCTACATCGTTAGTTGCGACTCAACTCGCCTCTCAGATTCAATCAACTACTGGCCTTAGTGCTGTAGCAAATGCTTATGTTGTTGAAGTCACAAAGGATAATGGAGCTAACTTCACGATTGAACTAGATGACAGCAGGAGCAATACTTTCGCTCGTGCATTTACCGACAAGGTTGGAAGCCTTGCGGAGTTGCCAAGCATTGCACCTAGTGGCTACATCGTCAATGTCGTCAACGATCCATCGACGTCTGTTGATGACGCATACTTCAAGTTCACGACCAACGATGGCGGCTCTTTTGGTGAGGGGGGCTGGAGTGAAACTGTCAAGCCAGGTATTCAATACAAGCTTGATGCAAATACTATGCCGATAGTTATTCGCAGGGAAAGCCCTGGAGTTCTATTTGTTGGGCCTGCTGATGGCTCCACCGAAACAGAAGGAAGCGACACTTTTACTTTTCCAACGTGGGCTGACAGGACCGCAGGAGATGAAGAGACTGTTCCTGATCCTGAATTTATTGGCAAAACGATCAAGGACCATGTGTTCTTCAGAAGCCGCTATGTCACTTGCGCCGGAACATCTTTGATCCTCAGTGAAGTCGATGATATTTTTAACTTTTTTCAGGACACCAGCGCCGCACTGACAGAAACTGATCCATTTAGCCTGCGAGCATCAAGTGAACGCAGCTCAGAGTTGTTATGGATGCTGCCTGTTGATGAATCAATCTTGGTGTTTAGTGCTTACAGTCAGTTTCAAGCAAGACCAGCTGACGCTGATGTGCTGACGCCAACGACTGCGATCATCCTTCGTCTCTCCAACCTGGAAAGCAATGGTGATGTCAGGCCAAGACTTGCCGGGCCTCAAGTGCTGTTCTCCACGAGAGAGTTCGGGTATAGCCACTTTCGTGAATTTACTTTCTTTGAAAGCACTCAGCGAAAGATTGGATTGAACTTGGGCGGAAGTAATGACGTTACGTTGAACCTGCCCAAATACATTGATGGGTTTGTCACTCACTGGACTGTTGGAGAGACAGTAGATACAGCCGTTGCGATTACTGACAAAGATCGTAAGACAATGTATGTATATAAATATCTATGGGGATCTGGCGCTCAGGGCTTGCAAAAGCAACAAGCGAGTTGGAGTAAGTGGGTCTTCAAGCAAGACATTCAGTGGGTCAAATTTATGGACAATTTGCTTTGGTTGGTTGTTAGCGATAGCAACGGAACCTATAGCTGCGTAATTGCCAGTGACGAGATTGAAGATCCAGCCGATTTGCAATTACACCTAGACAGGTTGATTGCCTATCCAGAATGTAATAGCGATCCTAAAGCCTTTAATGATGTTGTCGCTACTTATGACGCTGACAGCGACACAACAACGTTTGTCTTGCCTTACACGCCATCAGAAAAAGCTATCGCCGTCACACGATTTACTGGGAACGGTCCTCGCGGTCTTTGGTTGGGGGAAAGCGCAACAAACACGATTGTGTGTTCAGAGACTCCCGGCGATTGGACGGCAAGTGAGATCGGGTTTGGAGAACCTTACGAGTTCAATTATGAGTTCACCCCTGGCTATCTACCCGTGAAAGACCAGTCTCGACAAAAGATTGTTGGCGAGCTTGACGGTCGCACCCAAGTGCTTAGGTGGCACGTCCATCATTATCAAACAGGTGCTTACAACGTAAGAGTGAAACGTAAGTCAAGACCAAACGACACTGTGCATAAGTTCAGAGCACGGTTTCCTAACGTCATGAACAACGAGCTTGACACTGAAACTTCTTTTCTTGAAACTGGCAGCATTCAAGTTCCGGTATGCAGCAGGAACACTGATTGTGTTGTAAGTATTGAATCAGATAGTTGGCTACCATGTGTCATATCTGGAGCCGCTTGGGAAGGCTCTTTCAACGATCGCGCTAAAGGAGTTTGAGTAGATGCCATTCCCATTCGCTGCTGTTGGCTTAGGCCTTCTTGGTGTTGGTACTTCAATTGTTCAAGGCAACCAGCAGAGAGATGCGGCCAGAAGCCAGAACAAGGCAGCAGAAAAAAGAGCTGAAGCTCAATTTGAACGAGCAGAAAAGGAATGGGCTATTGACTATCAAACCAGACAAGCAAACTATCTATGGGATGTCGCAAAGCTTGAAGCTCAAAAGTTTGTCGAAAGGCAAGCAAAGACTGATTACGAGCGAAGGCAAGGTCAACTAATTGACTCAGCGATGCGGAACCTTGAAGTTAATAGTCAGGCAACACTTGATCGATTCATTACAGAGGAAGCTCTTCGCGGAAAGCAAGTCAACCTAGAGCTGACTTATGAACAAGCGACGCTGGCAAATGACTCAAACGAGCAACTGCGCCAGTACATGAACGCGATTAAGGATCGCGGGATGCAGGCCAATGCATTGGTTCAACAAACGCAAACAGAAGCACAGCAACTACAGACAGACGCCGTACTAGGTTTTCAACAAGAGAGCCTAGAAAGAGATATTCAAAATGTTGCGGCAGTTGTTGGAGCAGCACAGTCCAGGGCAATAGCGAGCCAGAGACAAGGAGGAAGCTCATCCTCCCGACGCTTGGCTCTTAACGCCATACAAGAGCTAGGCCGCACCTATGGCCTCTTGGAAAGTAGAAACAGAAACCGCACATCAAGGATTGGACTATTCAACTCTGCGATGCAAGGAGAACGTGCCACTGAATTAGGGCGTTATGCACTGGCCTCTCAGGACGCAGCTGACCGAATGAAGTACACCTCTAGTAAGTACAGCCAGGACGCTGGTTATAGCTTGGATGTCTTTAGGGACTTGACAGTGCCTTCCTTTGACTTAGCCAACCGTCAAGGGAAGCGGGAGCTTGAGTCTCTATACATCCAGACAGAAGGCCGAATCAACGAAGCTTCGCAACCATTCCGTGAGTCCATCTGGTTTGATCCTATTGCTCCGATTGCTGGATTAAAGCCTGAGTTTGAAGCTCCAACAAAAGTGTATGAGCCATCAGGATTTGACATTGGGTTGAACGCTCTTGGCGCTGGTGTGAATGGAGCACTGTCAGCGTCATATCAAAAGCCAGGTGGCGGTATAGGCTTCTTCTGATATTATATTGACACCGTTCAATAACTAACAATGGCAAGGCTCGTAGGTCAAGAACTGCTTGACTTCATCAAAGAGAAAGGCGGAGCGATGGATCGCAACAGCTTGTACGCTGAAGCTGGTTACGTTGTAACCCGCAACGGCAAGCCAAGTCTTCAACGCACAGACTTCATGCAAGCTTTCGCTGAAGCGCAAGGAATGACAATTGGACCCGCATCTTCTGGCCCCGGTCGTGGCAAAGAACCTGGCTTTGTGTTGAAGGTCGGCCCTAAAGGCATGGTTCCTGTTGGCGCTGCTTACACAAGCAAGATCAACCTCTCGCCTGGCGAACATGTTCAGGTTGAAATTGATGGGGATTGCATCGTTTTAAGCCCTGCTACCGTTTAACTTGGAGATGGGTTGAATGCGTCAAGAGGCTTGTGAGAGAGCCTCTTTTTTATGCAGTATTAAACGACAACCGAGTGGTAAATCACGACCGATTCAGACAGTAATCTGCGATGAACCTTGGTTGCATCTTTTCGGTCACAATCTTCAATCCAACTAACTCCGTTCCTGTAGCAGTAGAAGCGAGCAACATTAATCATCTGGCCGAGGCTTCGGGGATGGACATTCCAGGCTAGACCGTCCAACGTCAACCACCAGCCCGTAGGTTCACAACCGCACGTTCTAAACGCTCAATGCGAGCTTGCAGTTCCTCTAACTGAATCGCAGATCGCATCGCGCTGATACTTGGTCTGATCAGTCCGTCTTCATCGATTAATGCATTTTGGGTTGAATCCACACGACTCAGTACCTGATTAACCTGTTGCAGTTGAGTGAACATGTAGAGCAGCAGACTGCCTGTTGCTGTTCCACCAGCGGCAATGATTGCATCAACAGATCGAGAGCGCCTTCTCCTTTTCTTGGGCTTCTCTCCTGCTGGTGGTTCTTGCTTGTTCAACATCATTCCATCGTCCCTGTATCTGTTAGCAGGCTAAGGATTGTGGCCGTTGCCAGCGTAAACATTTCCTGAGTCCTGTCACCAATCTTCGGGCAGCGTTCAACCAATGCTGTTGGTTCGCCAGGTTGAATCTGACCACAACGATAAATCGAATATCCAATCACCAAGAACTCAGCAAGAAAAATCGCCCCAAGCAGCCTGAACAGAAACGGCTTGGGACGAAATGGGAATCTTGGTCGCGGCTCTGACATCAGACAGGATTAATGTTTTCAATCTGGTCGTCAGGGCCAGGCATTGGAACTGGAGGACCGTCAGGGCTAGGGGTGTAACCCTTTAATGTGCATTCAAATTCTGCTTGCTCTTTAGCAGCAGCAATTTGTGCATCAAAGTCAGCACTTGTATTTGGCAGTTGCTCAAGAAGAAAACCAACCAAAACGCTTTCGGTGCAATTTGCTAGTGGCACGTCACCATAAGGTTCCAGAAGCTTCCACTGATTACTGAGCTTGCCGTCAGCGTTTTCATAGGTCCAGTTAAGAGCAACAACCTTTTGGGTTGTGTCGCAAGCAATGATTTCAGAGATTGAAAAAGGCATAGCAATCAAGAGGTTTAGCTAGTGAAAACGTGAGATTTAAGATGCAGGCTCCGTAGGCCAAGTAACCTCCCACGGATACCCTGATTGCTGTTCGATCGCTCGCAGTTCTGTTCGATAGACAGCCCATGCTGGCTGATCTACAGGACTATCCAGCAATTGAGTCCAGTCGGAATCAGATAGCTTTTGGTCGCGCTGTTCCACAATTGACTGCGCTTGTTGAGTAGTGCGTTGTGCGATCTCTTCTGGAGTTGCATCCGTTTCGCTCCACACCTCGTTCCAGTTGAAAGCAGTTTTAACAGCAGTGCGTTCTACATTTTTGGTGTAATCGTATGCAGGCGGTTCAGACGACGTTACGGGGTAGCAGTCAAAAGCTGCTGCCATCTCGTCGGTGATGGTGTCGGGAAAGCTGGTTTGCGGGTTGTCACGGCGCAAATCAGTCAGGGTGTACGGATACACCACGGCGCTGCCTTGCCCATCAGTTTTCACATAGAACATTGGTTGGACTCCATTTCAGCAAGTTGATCCGCGATAACTTCACGGATAATGCTCGTCTTGAGTTGTTCTGTTTTGCTGGAAGCAAGCAAGCCAGACAGGTTTTCGCGGAACTTGACCATCTCAGGATTTTCTAAGTGTTTAGCGTCAATCTTTTCAATTCCACGTTCGTAGTTATCGATGTTGATCTGATAGGACTCGATCTCTTCATCGCGTGAAATAAGAGCTGCCTGGAGTGTTTCAAGTTTGTTCATAGTGCTTAAATCTCGTTAGGTGAAAAAGCAATACCCGTGCACTGACCACTGAGTTGTGTTGACGGTTCTGAGTACTTAGTCCCAAAGCCTGACGAAGACCAGGGATAAGCGTAAACGTATTCACCACCCGCTGATGCCACCACTATATCGCTCCCGCTAGGAGTAAATTTAACAGCGTATCCAGTGTTGTTTACTGCGACGGAAGGATCTGAGTATCTAGTACCAAAACCTGTTCCGCTCCATTTGTATACAGCGATTCGCGGATAGGTGGATACAGAGACCGCTATGTCATTCCCAGATGGACTAAACGCCACAGAAAGTCCGGTACCGCTTGGAATTGTTGATGGATCTGCAAACTTGGTTCCAAAGCCTGACCCCGACCATGCGTACACCTGAATGTATGGAGGGCCGTTAGACGATACTGCTATTGCTGTTCCGTCTGGGCTAAACGCCACCCCTTTTCCATCACCGCTAACACTTGTGGATGGATTTGAATACTTACTGCCATATCCTGAAGTAGACCACGGAAAGGCAGTAACGCCTGGACTGTTATCGTGCGCCACCGCTATAGCACTATTGTCAGGACTAAATGTCACGCCATTAGCAGTACCAGTCACATCATTCGGAATTACCTCATAACTTCCGAAGCCATTCGAGCTAGACCATTCGTAGGTGAAAACATATCTGTTGGAAGATGAGTTTGTTCCGAACGAAATGTAATCGCCGTCAGGACTCCACTCAATACACTCACCATGGTTGCGATTTGTTGAAGTGCTGAGATCAGAATACTTGCTTCCAAAGCCTGAAGCAGACCAACGCCAAGCTATTACAGTTAGGTTATTTGCTCCCCTATGTGCTACTGCTATAGCATCACCGCTAGGGCTAAACGCTATGCCTCTGCCCTCCGAAGGAGGAATGGTACTAGGGTTTGAATACTTACTCCCAAACCCTGTACCTGAGGCAAACTCGTAAACAATAGCGTAAGGGGACTCTTTCGAGGATATTGCTATGTTGCCGCTATAAGAAGACGCTAAAGCTGTGGAATAGAAAAATGAGTCTAACATTAGGAAATACCCTCCGTAGCATTGCCAAGTAAAACTATTGAAGCACTTTGCACATAAAATGGAATAATTGCGGGGAAATTGGCAAGTGCTGGTGCGGAGCCGCCAGGAAACTTAAATGCTGTATTCCAAGTCACTGGGCCAGCTGTGATGCGAATTACGCCTGACGTACCAGCAACGGCATTGGTTGGAGCTGGAACAGTTATCGAGCCGCACGTCCAATGATTGGCGGTGGCTAAATCAAATGAACCAGCCGTAATCGTGCGCTCTGTCGTCTGAATGGTCGCTGTAAAAGTGGGTGCGGAGTCTGATACCACGGTGTTTGCGTCATAGGACTGTACGGTGACACCAATGTCAACAGGTTGAAGTGCTGTACCTATAGAAGTCAGCTCAGCAGCGGTAGCGAACTTATGAGTAGTGGAAGTGTCGTCAATATCGTCAGCATCAAGGACAACGACACCCGTTTGAGTATTAACGCTATCAACGGCACCACCACCCGCCGTACCAGCGATAATGGTGCCGTTCGCGTCAGTTGCCAACACACTTTCTGATGGAAGACTGGGCAACTTCAGTCCCACAAAAGATCCGAGACCACTGCTGTCCAGAGTGATATTTGGCGCGGAAGGTAATGTGCCTCCGATTAGGACGTTGCCGGAGGAGTCGATTCGGGCTTTTTCAACACCCTGCTGATTAAAGACGTATTGTTTGTAGCTGTCAAAATTTGTGTCTTGGGAGGCAAAATTAACTGTTAAATGCCCGTTTGCATCTGAGCGAGAAAGTTGGAGGATGTTATTACTGCTTGAGGCGCTGACGTGCAGTGGCGCAAGGGGGGGCGTAACGCCAATCCCTACTCTGTCAGAATAGTAGGCCGAGCCATCAGCATTCAGCTGAATGTTTGGCGCGGAAGTAAGCGTACCCCCTACTTGTAAATTACCAGAGTTGGTTATAGCCGCTTGATTGCTACCATTGTATCCAAAGAACAAATGGCCTGAGGCATCATTGGTAAAAGTTCTACTTCCAGCGTTGCCATTCTCCAATGCAATCTGTACTCCACCGCCTGCGGCTGTCCGTTTAAACGTGGCTAGATTAAATTGACCTGAATTGTACTCAGCCGAGCCATCAGCCTTCAGCTGAATATTTGGCGCGGAAGGTAATGTGCCGCCGATCTTGACGTCAGACGTTGCAGTGCCTGGGTAAAGATCGTTACCTGCTTGCGTCCAGTAACTGTCTCCGCCACCAGGCAGTCGATCCCATTCCACTCCATTGAAAAATGCGCGATCATCAAGGCCGACGCCTGTCCCGATAAAACCCGGCCAAGCCCCTAAGCCTGCCGTATCGTTTAGATATAAGTCTCCAATGTTGGGATTAAGAGGAGCAGTAGAAGTGAAATCAGCCAAGCCCTTATAGACAATGCCGCCTCCTCCTGTTGCAGACAGTACGCCAGCCCCATTAATAGCTAGGTTTGCGCCTACCTTGACGCCACCGAGAATGCTTGCGGACGCTATGGGCAGTATGTAATCAATCGCTTCCTTCCACGCCGAGTTGGACCGAACGTAGTCTTTAGAGTCGATAGGAGCTTCGCTAATTCCTGGCGGTGGGACTTCCATCCAGGCCTCGCTCTCTCTCCCGTAAAGCTTTCCGTCATTAGGAGCTTCGCTAATTCCTGGCGGTGGGACTTCCACCCAGGCCTTGCTCTCTCTGCCATAAAGCTTGCCGTCATCAGGAGCTTCCGCCACGGAAGAATCACTGGCGAGCGCCAGCTTGTCAGACAACTCTTGATCAACATACATTGAAAACAGTTCAGCTGTATTCAGTTGATCCGCTGTAAGCAGGCTTGAAGATTGAAAGTTGACGTATTCATCTAGGTATGGCGTTTGACGCTCTACTTTGATAAACACACCATCAGCTATCCCGTTGACAAGAATGACCTCAGTGCCTGCTGTATTAAAACCGTATTCACTTGGCGTACTTAACTCAAGCCATGTCTGTCCACTGTCCGCGCTATACGAAACATGTATGTGCGATCTTTTTAAATACCCAATCGGATTCCCAGCCTCCGAGACCAACGGGAAGGCTGTCGTTCCCGCTGGAGAGGAGTTGTAGACGTTGCCGCTGTAAGTCCAAACAGGCATGATTTAGTGATCCAATAAGTGAAGCTTACCGTCAGTAGCCACGGCGAGCCCTCTGATACAAATCGTCCAACTTTTGATCCATCTCTCTTGCTTCTGAGATCCTGTTTTCACGCTTAAATACATCTGACGATTCTTTTACCATCACTCGCTCTTGGTAGCCCTTGTCAGATTCAATAAGCTGCTGTACTGCAATTGATTTGTGCTCTGATATTAACTTTGCAAATTCCATTTCAATCTTGGTCTTAGTTCCTGACAACGCACTACCTTTCTGTTCAACAAACCTTTGAACGTCAGGCCTCTTCCTGAATGCCAGGATCCTCTGCGCCAGCGTCTTGCCACCAACACGAGTCCCTGCCATCAACGTGTTGAACCTTTGCTGCTCAGGCTGAGTTACATCCCCTGCATCACTTGGCTTCACCTCTGTGTAAGCACCCTTGATGTCAAACACTGCCTGCCAAACAGCGTCGGCAGGGCTATTCCTAGGCATCACAGGAATTGCCATCTGCAACGGGTTCAGACCTGTCTTGCCAACACCAGGAACAATTGGCACTGGGTTGCCAGTTAATTGATCAACAAGCTGTGGAGCTGAACCAACACCAGGCAGGCGATTGGCCATCTGACCAAACATGCCTGTCCCAAACGCATCCTCATGAACACGCATCACATCACTGAATGTTGAACCCTCGTAAGCCGACTTAAACGGATCTACCGATCGCTCAACAAATGCAAGTAATCCACCAAACGGTGTCTGCGTTGCCCACCAAGACTGCACAGCCCTAGCACCTGAATACTCAGGGTCTTGAATAGCTCTGACCAAGCGGTCAACACCAGTCAAAAACGAAGCCTGATACAAGCCAGACAACGCAATACCAACCATTCCCGCTTGCACTTCGTCTTGCTCTGTCTGGTTCATCCAGCCTGAGTACATCCCAAAGTCGGCATACATCCTCATCAGGATTGAGATTGGTTCTCCAAAGCGATCAAATGACACTCGGTTGCCGTCACCCAAGTCAATGGAATAAGGAACATTCCCAGCTGCTTCCCATGCACGTTGCGCTGCATTGCCCTGTGCTCCTTTCGTCCAACGCTCAGGACCACCGCCTGCAATACGACCATCCATTGCCATCCCATAAAGCGTTGCGCCAAGAGCTGTAGATAAACCGATCTGTCCTGCAATCCGAAATGACTCAGCAGGATCAGCCATCAACTCACGTTGAATTGCCCAAACTGCATTCGTTGGGTTAGCTCCAGCCAATTGCACGCCTTTGGCAATAGCAGCCATCCCGCTACTTTCCCAAACACCTTGCTTGATGATGTTTGCCGGTGTCTTGACGAACGGAACAAACGGACGAATCAACGGGGCCAATGGGCCAAGGTTGTTGATCCCGTTAGAGATGCCGGAAGCAAAAGCATTTGGCTCTTGGAATACAGACTCAGCACTTGCTTGTGCGATTGTTCGCCCGTTGTTCTCTAAGCCTGAGTTGAGGTTATAGACACTGTTGACCTTGTACTTATCCCATAACTGAGCCTGAGGCAGATCAAAAGCCATCTCAGCTTCCATCTGCATAAACTCAGCCAGCTTCTTCTTATCCGTTAAATCAACGCCTTGCTTAGCTGCTCGCCTTACGCCTCTTGCTGCAACCTCTCCACGGATCGAAAGATGCCTGGCAAATTCATCAGTACCAAGCAAGCCACGCGAAGGGAGTCTTGTGTACTGACCAATCTTGTCAACCATGTCATACATGGCAGGACTTAGCCCTTCACCACCGGCTGCCTTGATTGGAGCATCCAACGCCTCTCCGCTGATACCTTTCCTTGTTGTCTGATAAGCGGAAGTCTCAGTGCGAGCAGCGTGCCAGCCCATCTGCAACGCATCATTAAAAGCGGAATACATCGCGCCTAGAGATGCAGTTGCTTCTGCTGCTACTTGCTCTGCAACCTTTGCCCCCTTCAGGCCAGTCATTGCATAAGCCTGAGCTGCACCCAAGGTCAACAACGAACGGGTTGGCACCCATAAGGCACCCATCGCATTTGTCACGAAGGTGGCAGGGCTAGACAACAAGCCGTTGATAAACACTTCATTCCAAGCGTTACCGGCAATGCTCATTCCAAGCGTTGCCTTGCTGATTTCATGTGGGTTCTCTAAGAACTGAACACGCCTGGCAAGACCCATCAGTTCTTTCTGACCACGCATTATTTCTTCTGGACTGCCCTGCAACAAAGCAGCAATAGCTTTGAACCTGTCAGCAAATTCACCAGGGTTGCCAAGAGCATCAGCTGCTCCTTCTCTCAACCCTTCTTGGGTCATGTTGATGCCTTTGGCTAAACCAAACTGCCTGACGCCACGACCTGTCTGTTGTGCGTAGCCAAGGATTGCCTCACCAATCTTTGACATGCTTTGCATGTTTTGGGCTAGCTGCAAACCTTCAATCGTTGCTTCTTGTCCGTTGTTGATCTTCATCAAGAAAGAGTCAGCCAGGATCTTTGTCTGACCCGCCATGCTCTCAACCGCCACCTTCATGACAGACGCGGCATAACCCGCTGTTTCACCATCAAGCTTTGTAGGAGCTATTTCTCCAGTCTTCGCTACAACTTTCACCCACTGCTTCTTAACCGCAAAATCCAAGATGTCCTGAGGATTCATCGGAGCCATTGCCCGTAAATCATTGACAGCACGTCTTACAAAGTCAGGATCAAACCCTTCGCGCTGTTTTATAAACGAACTAGCCTGTTCCGCTAAACGAAAAGCATTGCCAATAAACCCTGTCGGATCAGCCTTGTCTGCACTTTGAATAGGCCGTGGCTCGGCAAACGGTGCGCATGTGGGATTAGCCATTAACAGAACTCTCCATTTTTAAGGAATCGACCGGCATCAACAGCAAGGTCTTGGGCTTGTTTGATTGCTCTGGCAGCAGGTGAAAGTAACTTCATCTGCGTATCCAGCTTGTCAATCAAATTGTTGATGACACGAAGACGATTGCCTTTCATCTCACCAGTTTGTTTTAGAGCAGTAAGACCATCGATTAGGTCGTACATCTCACCCTGACTAAAGGTATAGGTATTCTTGTTGATTCTGATCTGCTTGCGTACAACATCGCTATAACGCAATAGCTCATCAACTTGTGCCTTGCTTAGTTTGACGTTTGCTGTCAGGTCAGATGTATAGACAGGGTTGATGTCAGCGGTCTGCATGACCTGCTCCATTCCGTCAACTTCAATCTGTCTTGCCCTGTTAAGCGCCTCTGCTTTAAGTCGATCAGTCTCTTTTTCAGCTGCTTTAAGTGCTTGGCTCTTGCGGGTAAAACGGCCCAGCTCCTCGCCATCTTCTCCAAGCATCACCCAGCCTCGGCTCCCCTCAACCTTCTCAACATCTGGTCCTTTGATGTCAGCCAGGTCAATGCCAAGAGCTTGACGAACAACGTCTTCATCCGAACTGACACCTTCTAGTGCCGCTTGTTCTGCCTGTGACAGCCTCAACTCTTCGCCTAAATCAAACCGCTCTTCACCAGCCTTCGCCGTAAGAACGTTGTTCTTTAACTTGGCGTCTACAACTTTGTCGCTGTTGTTGTTCACGATCAAGCGCCCAAGATTCTCGTTAAACAGCTCGTTATCAACAGCTTCATCCAAAGCCTTTGCTGACTTTCCTGCTAGTTCACCCCGATCAAGATTGGCTGCAGGGTTTCTCAAGAAACGAATCTGCATGTCTTCACCAATCCTGGCCCAGCCTTCAAACAACCCACGATTAACAATGAAGTTTGACCAGACGGACTGAGGAGCATCAATCACGCCTAGCTCGTTAGCAGTGATTGGATTCCGCTTCATGTAGTCAATAGCGTCAACTCGCGTCTCTGGCATCAACCGCTCGATCTGTCTTTGCACCTGCTGCATTTGCCCAGGCGCAACTTCTTCGTAAACCAACTCCATTGATCTCTTAAATGCTCGATAGCTGTCCTCTTCAAAAGCAGTACGAATCGTTTGCGGCGTTACGGTCGGGTCAGGATTACGTGGAGTTATCTCAATACGAGCAGGCTCAATTCTTCCGTCAACTAATTCACCGCCAGCGCCAAGTGCTTGGCGAGGAGGAGTGCCAGGCTTGGGCTCTGGGCTGCTGCCAGGAGGCAAAGCCGCATCTGTTCTGCCTGCTAGTTGAGCTTGATCTCTGCCAGCTAGTTGAGGTTGACCCTGAATAGGGTCCATCCCAGGCCGTAAGGCTGGTCGATCTAATTGGTTGACGCCACCTGCCTTGGGTTCAGGACTACTGCCAGGAGGCAAAGCCGCATCTGTTCTGCCTGCTAGTTGAGCCTGGTCTGCACCTTCGATTAACGGCTGCTGACCTTGGCCCAGCCTTGGCGTCATACCTCTTGGAGACTGGGCGGCAACACCTAATCCTTCAAGGGCTGTGACGTTCTCGTCCGCAAGACGTACTAAGTCAGACTGGGTGTTGAGTCTTGCAAGAGCACCGCCAGCCCAAGGATCCAGCGATGGATCAAACCCAGGGCGCATCGACCCCCAAGAGGATTGATTTGTAATTGGCAGTTGAGAGAATCCTTTCCCGGCATCATCTGCTCCCTCATCAAAGAAGCGGCTAAATCCACGACCTAGACCTTCTGCTTCATCGTTAAACGCTTCAATGATCTTGGCTTTATCTGCATCGCTTGCATTCTTAAATGCCTTGCTGAATTTTCTGATGCGGATCATGTCGATCATGGCCGACATTGGCGCAGCAGTGATTACACCCTCCAGCATCTGCTTCCATTTTTTTTCAATGGAAGAATCCAAGACATCAGTCTCGAAATAAGCGAGACGAGGCAGATTGTTTTCTGCCAAGAAATCGGTCAGTGTTTCGTCAAAGTCATCTTGGCCTTCACCAAAAACATTGAAAGCAACAAAAGCATCCCAACCAAGTGCTTCGCCAACAGTGCGAATCTTTGCTTTTGTTCCTTTAACTTTCTTGATCGATGTCAATGCTGCTGCACTGTTAGAAACACCTTTCCACCAATTAGCTGTCTCTGCACTCTTGGCAATGTCCTTAAACGTATAAGTCAGCCAGTCATTATTAGCGACAGCTTTTGCTGCGTTCTTCCCGCCTTTGCTCCCTAGATCTAAAGCTTCCATTGCTTTAGTGACCTTGGGCGCTCGGCTGGCTTTCAACGCATCGTCAGCTTTTGTCAGTGCATTGCCAACTTTGCCAAACGTCTTACCAATGCCTGGAGCTTTGGCAAGAATCTTTGTTGGGGCAGCAATTCCTTTGATCGCTGTTTTTGGCAGCGTGACAATTGCAGTACCAAGCCTGACTAAGTTGCTTGCCGCCTGACCTGCAACAGTTTCAGTCTTAAAAGCTTCCCGTCGCCACTTGGTTAGAGGATTGTCTGCATCGTTAAAAATTTCATCGGGGTTATATCCATTTCTCTGCCCAGTCAAAATCTGAGCAGTTTGACCAACAACGTCAGCAACACCAAGACCAAGGTCTACATAGTCAGTGACAAGCGAAACACCAGCATTTGCCGCAATACGTCCTGCGTCACGCGCAAACATTCCTGCATCTTGTGCAAAAACGGGACGGTCATCTTCTCCTCTAGAAGCTGCGCTGATCTCATTTTCAATCGCTTGGTCTTCTTCTATCTGTCTGCGTTTAGCCCGTTCTTCAATTAACTCCAGATAAGTCGTTGGGACCGGCCCGGAATCCGGTCGTTCAGCGACAGCAACATCAGGAGAGATGGCAGAGCCATCAATGTTGACCATCTCATAATTGCCTGTTGCCTTGTTTAGTTCGACTTTCTGCATCAGAACCTCTTTTTGTAGTCATAAGCCCCAGCGCGTGACCGCTGATCAGCAAACAACCTTGAGTAATTGTTGCTGAAACCACTGGCTTCAAGTCTGCCAGTCTGTGGATTGAAGAAAGAATCAGCTCTTGCTTTCGCAATTGCCTCAATAGTTAAACCTTGGCTTATGACTTGAGGAAGCTTGCTAACAAACGTTGTAGCTGCAGCTGGAGCAGCCTGAACTCTTAAATCGAGAATGTTAAACATCACTCGATTCCAACCTTGACTGTTTGGTGGCAGGCCTAAGCGTTGCAGCACTGGTGCCATCTTTGCCGAAACTGACGTAAGGATTCCCATCCACTCACGGTCAACTTGTTCTGGCGTACCACCATTGCGACCACCAGAAACCGTGCCTCTATTCCAGTTGCCGTCACCAATATCGCTATGCCCGTAATAAGCCTTAGTGAACCCACCTGATGGAGTCCTTGTCCCCTCTGCAATTCCAATCGCAACAAAGATCGGATGCTTATTGCTGTTAATAGCAATTGGAACTCGACGTACTGGAGTTTCTGCAGCCAGCTGAGGCAACGCTTGAGTTTTAATTCCAAGCGGAATTTGCCGTGCCATAACCTTTGCAAACTCTGGCGAGTTATTTGCATTAAGAACACCTGGCTTCCCTTCTAGCGTTCCGGCCTGAGCGGGAAGGGTCACGACATTGCCTAAAGCTCCTAGCCCTTGCATCAAGACTTTCTGGAAACCTTGTTCAGGATCTTTCTCATCAACTGCACTGGTCTTCTCGACTTTCTCCTTTCCTTTCCCCTCTCCCTTTTGTTCTGGAATTTGATCTAACTCTTGGATTGTCTCTAGCTCTCTGAGCTGTGGAACACCCATTAGATAGTTCAACGGGTTGAATTTGTCCCAAAAGCCATATTCGTCTTGCTCGACTCGGCTTTGCCGAGCAAGCTCTTTCATCTTCTTCGTTGCGTCTGGATAGATTGGTTTGTCCTTTTCATCTTTAAGTCCTGAAAGCTGACGACTCATCTCCCCTAATAAATTTTTGACATTCAGCTCTTTGTCTGGAAACTCTTTCCTAAAGCGTTTAAGAGTTTCAGGAGCAAATGATTTAACCGTCAACGGTCCTGACTTTGCATTGTTCGCCAGCTCTAAGTATTCCTTGTTGATTTTTTCTAGTCGAGTAGTGCCACCCAAAAAGCCCTTTGACAATTTCTCACTCATCTGTTGAGCTTGAATTGCTAGCTCCTCTTTGTACTTGTCTACATACATCTGAGAAGTCCAAGGATTGCCATTGTCCCTGGCTTCTTTGGCTTTCTTCTCTAACGCAGTTGTGACCCTTTTCCTCAGGTCGTTTTCAATCACTGTCTTTTTATCTGCATCGCTTAAGCCTTCAAGAGCAGAAGTTCCAGCGCCACTAGGATCTACATCACCAGCATCAATGAGGGACATGATGTTGATCTGCATCTCAGTCTCTGCTTCTCTTCCACCAAGCTGAATCCCGTCATAGACATCTTTGTCTGGATTGCCCCTTGCAACCTCTGCCATCCGCGCAGAAAACTGGCTAGCAGTGATTTGCTCGTTATCAAACAACTCCATAAGCCGTGCTTGTGCTTGTTCTTTTGGCAACCCTTGGCTTGTGATGTCCAGCATTGCTTGTGCTGAATTTCTAATCTGCAGCTGTGAAGGACTATCAAGGTTTGTGGTCGTGCTTCCCCATGCAGAAACTGCTCCAGCTCTGGCATCTGGAGATAAACCAGCAAGGCTCGCCCGGAACGAAGCCTCAACTGCAGCCTTTTGCTCTGCAGTTTGAGCATCGATGTAATCAATGGTGTATTCACCAACCAGCCTTTTGGCATCTAACTGTCCAGCTGCTTGCTGTGCAGTTAGGGCAGTGTTGCTCAGCACGCTCAGTTTGTATAGAAGGCTTTTACCTTCACTGTCCTTGATGTCAAAGAACGAAACGCCAGAAGGGGTCTTGACATCAGTCTTTGCCAAAGCAAGAGCACCATTGGCAAGAGCCACAGCCTGATCAGCATTCCCATCTGCAATTAACTGTTGAACATCAGTAGCAATCCCTGAATACGTCGCAGCTGCAAATTCATTTGGAGTGAACATTTCACTCTGACTAGCGATAGCTTTTGTCAGCCAAGGTGTAAGGCCTGACATGTCCTGCTGCTCTCTAAGCAGGTAGCCCGTAAGCCCAGACTTAATGCCATTTTCTAAGACGACAAAGTCTTCATTCCTTTGGGTTGCAACCGTGTCTTGATAGTTGCGGCCACTCATCTGGCCTTCAAACGAAGCCAGCTGAGGTGCAACAGCTGCCAATGCTCTTGGAGCAATGCCACTCAGCCCTGACTGCTGCAAGGCCGTCGCCTTCATGTCGCTTCTAATTCCAGCCTTTATTTCAGGTGAGGTGTTAGTGCTCGTCAGTATTGCTTTGTTCTTTTCGTTTTCAGCTGTATAGATCTCTGTGTACTTGTTAGCGCCATATACCCCTTGCCACTCTTCCAGTTTGTCTCTGGCAAATGGATTCAACGCACGAATTGCATCGCGTTGCGGACCTGCTGTCGTTGAACGCATCAAGTCATCAGGGCTTTGGCTGGTAAGCAGCTCACCCATCTGCCTGTTGGCTTGCTCTTGAAGAGCGCCCTTGATTACTTTTGGCGCTTGCTCGGTAAGCGTTCCAATGAAATTATTGATAGCTGCATTCTTAAGCTCAATGTTTCTGCCAATCTGAGCTGGATTTCTGTTGTCTAGATAAGCGCCGTTTCTAGACACCTCTACTCTTGAATCGCCTCTTACAGCAATTTCACCTGGCAACCCAGGGTCACCAAAAGCATCAACAGTGTTTGTACTAGGACGGCTGTATGTCATCTCTTACTTACCTTTCTTTCCGCCTTTAGATCCCTTGCCTTTGCATTTGCCAGCCACGAGGATTAAGGTCGAAGTACCTCTAATTTATACGATGTCGCGCTCTTCGGAAGATTTTCTAGGATCTTTGCACGGATTAGTTGGCGAACAAATAAAGCAGTTGTTGCTGTCGGATGATCCACGAGACATTAAAGCTGGCATTGACGCCGGACTAAAGTTTCTTAAAGACAACAGCATCACCGCTACTGTTGATAACAGCAGCTCTATTGCACAGATTAAAGACTTGCTGCCAACGAAAGATGAACTTGAAAAGTTGATGACAATGACACCGGACTAACGGTTCATCCAATTGCCACCCTGCCCGCCTTCCATCATCTCTGCCTGGCGGGCTTGCTCCAACGTAAAACCCATCGCTTGCCGAGTTGGGTTTAACAACATCCATCCGTTGTCATCAGCGATTGTCGCTGCAATCAGCTCTGACTGCCGGTCGTTAAACCTGATCTTCTGCGACTGCGCTGCCTGTTCAACAAACCAACCGATGGCCATTGAGAGAGCGTCGAGCCGGTCATCGTGCATCAAGCAACCCTTGACGTGAGTGATCCTGCTCATCTGATAGAACAAGCTGTATGACGTGCCTCGCTCGTCTTTCGCTGCCCTGACAACCTTGTTGTCTTCGTCAATAACCCTCCGATCAACAATCAGCCGGTGGGTTTGCATCACCGGAGCAAGCGTGTCAATAACTCTCAACTCCTTCCGAGTATTCGACCGGATCCCTTCAACCCGGCATTCAGCTCCCTCCTTGATCAAATATCGCTTCAGGATCTGCTCGTAGATCGAAAGCCCACCAAAGTTGGATTCAACCAAGATCTCGTTGACGTGATGCTTCTTGGCTATTCGTGCCAGCTTCGTCCAGAAGTCATCGTCAACACCACCTAACTTTCCACCTGCTTCCATGAGGAAGTAATTCCCTCCATTAGCTTTAACCACGCAGTAAGCAAACTCGTCAGCACCCCCAGCAGAAGGATCCAAAGCAAGGACTGTCGGGACTTCATCGACCGGAATTGATCCTTCCTGTTCCCTAGGCCGGTGATAAGACGAGTCATGGCTCAACCCCACACAAGGTAGATCCTCTATTTTGTCACCCTTCGCTGAGTCATACATCAAGATCTCTGGAAGGTATTGATCCAGATTCGTCACCATCAAATGACCCAATCGCAACGGGTACTTCTCTTCATCCGATAGCGATGCGTCGAGTTGAAACTGCAGGTTCCACTGCAGCGGACTCATGGACAGCTCGCGCTTCAACAATTCATCTTCTGAGAAGCGCGTATCAGTTGGCTTGCCTTGCCGCGTTGCCATCTGGTCAATGATTGTCTGCGACAAACACCCGGCATAAGGGACTGTTGTGGATGGCACCCGTGCGGGATACATCCTCATGTCGTAGTTCAGCTCCTTCTTCAACGCGAAATAAATAGAATCCGTTGCGCTGTGGGGAGTTCCAAGAAAGATGATTGTTGATTCCGGCCCCGGCTTCAGGATGGCCTCAAGCTCAGAAAGAGTTGAGCGCAACTTCTCCCGCTGCGTTTGGGTCAAAGCTGTTTGAACCGTCTCCACGTCATCAGCCAACACGATTGACGCACGACTTCCAGTGATCTGGCCCTGCACTCCTCGCGCTGTCACTGACGCTGATTGCTCAATGAACTGACAGTTACCAACGTCAAACGCAACCCTTGAATATCTGCCGTCATGACTGTCAGGAACCAGATGTGACAGCCACGGCACTTCACAAATAGTCTTCAACATCCAACTAGACATTGCTTCTGCCCGGCTCATCGAGGCAGACAGGATCAATATTTTCTCGTCTGGGTTTAGATACAACCTCCACAACAAATAGAAAGCTGACAACGTGCTCTTTCCAACACCCCTAAACGCTGCAATGGTTCTTCTCTGAGGACCATTCTCCAGATACTCCAAGATCTGCATCTGGACTGGCGTTGGATGATCAGCCAAATGCAGCTGCCTCAACAACATTGTTGAAAACTGAGCTAGAGAAATCTCTGTTTCCATCTTTCAACTATTGAGTAGAGTCAAGTTTAGACAACACGACAACATGCCAGACATCAACCTGATTGATTTCTTTAGGTACTACAAAGGCACAGTTGAACAGCAAGAAGCAGTGCAGCTTCTTCAGTCAGCTATGCCCGAGACGTTGAAGCGTGACAAGTCCACTTGGGTGGTCAAGTACCGCGAAGCACCCGCCAAGTCAGACTCTGGGATCCCGCAAGAAGCGGTTGACCTCATCAAAGAATTTGAAGGCTTCCGCTCGGCTGTTTATGACGATGGCGTTGGCGTTGCAACAATCGGCTATGGAGCCACCTTCTACGAAAACGGTCAGAAGGTTGGCTGGTCTGATCAACCAATTACAGAAGCCCGAGGAGAAGAACTCCTGAAATACCACCTTGAATACTTCTGGGGCACCCAGGAATCAACAATCCCCTACTGGAATGAAATGAGCGATGGCAAGCGCGGTTGTCTTCTTAGTTTCAGCTTCAACTGTGGCGCTCATTTTTACGGGTTTAACGGTGGCTTCAACACCATCTCGGGATGCCTCAAAGACAAACGATGGAACGACGTGCCAAATGCCCTTTTGCTATACGTCAACCCCGGAAGCGCCGTTGAAGCCGGGTTACGCCGACGCAGAGAAGCCGAGATCCAACTATGGAATTCGTAGTCCGTACTACGGCAAACCTGGACCTATATAACAACTCAACGATGAACGAACTGACCCACGAATACGAAGAACTGACGGACATGTATCGCGTGAGCCTTTCTCGTGACGGGATCACCGCCAGTACATGGGTCAGCAGCCACCATTTGATCGAAGGCAAGAGGAAGCAGCTAGAAGCAGCCATTACACGCATAGCTGCTGAATCCATGCAGCCCTAGCTATTCCTCCCAATCTGTCACCGGGAAGTCAAACACCCCTTCATATCTAGGAACCTGCGCTTTCTTTGGCAGATGCCCTGAGGCATGAGTCCAATCCAAGTCACCTGCCCTGATCGGTACTTCACCGCTGGCAACCGTATACCAACGATGACCACAGGACTGACACTGCCGACGCCGTAGGCGCTTACAACATTCAGTCCACCAAGCTGCTTTCACAATCGTGTCCTGCTGATCACACAACGGACACCTCGCTCTGTTATCTGGTCTGCTCACGCCATCCACGCCAAGGACTTGGGGATCTCAACGTCTTTCCACATCCTCTTACCTGTCGCTAATTCACTGACGTGATGCCTGCTGATCCCGTACTGAGCAGCAATCTCAACAGGACGAAACACCTTGTGCTTATGCAAATACCTGATCTCCCCTACCTCCTCTGCTGTTAATTTCACGCTTCCACTTTTTCTGGCACACTCCCGGCGATTCTCAAGCTTTTCCTGTGCTGTCAGATAAGGAACCCTTTGCTCCGGCCCAATATCATCACCATCAACAATTTGCACTGTTCTAAACGATGCATTACATACAGGGCACTTGCGATAACGACGCTTTGTAATACCATCCCTTGCAAAACTTCCACACATCACCTTTGTCCTCTCATGGCCACATTCAACACATGACATCTTCTCAGCTGTGAACCGCTTCATCGTTTTCTTTTTGATTTTGATTTGGGTTTGGTTTTGCGCTTATGGGGCACATAAGGCTCGGCTTTGATTCGGGCTAAGACTTCCTCTCGCCCTGGAGGTTCTGGAACTCCTGCGTCAGACAGGATCTTTTGCCAGTTCAACTAGATCCTGCTATTGACAGCACTCTTTCCAGGTCAGCAGCCCTGGCTTCCTCAGTCGAGTATCTCCACACCACAAAACTCAGAAGTTCTGGCTCGTCTGAAAAGACGAAGACCATGCAGAAGTCATAAAAACAATTCCAATCCTGCTTGTACAGCTCAATCTTTTCAACACGGTCAAGATTGACAATGGAAGCGCCATCCAGCCCTTCCGTTGAACTATCCACCTCAACATTGCCGCGAGGTGAAACAAATTTACAAGCCATTGTTGAATGCTCTTACGTTGTCAATAGTAATACGGTGTCAAGCTTTAGGCAAGTCATATTCGACACCTTGTTGCATCTCCTCAATCCCCTCAGCTTCCTCCCTCCTCACGTCTAAATACCTCGTAGATGGTGGTCCCATTAACGAAATTGCATGACGCACATCCTTCAACTGCTTTGGATGCGTCACCCTCCATACCTTCACCTTTGAACCACAACTACCCCTATGTCCTTCATGTTGAATAAACCCAGCGTCCATCAGCTTCTTCAACCCACGGATCACTGTTGCCTTGCCTATCCCGCACCTGTCAGCCATCCCTGTAACGCTCCATGACGTAGTGCCACCAAAACTCTTATACGAATCCCTGAAGGCTGACTCCCACATCAACCCATACACCAATCCGCACTCACTACCCAGCTCTAAAACCTCCCCCATCGGTGGACAAGATCCCTTCAATTTCACCGCCACTTGTGTTCTGCAGAGAACACTTATCTACCTAACCCCTTGATTGCTGTCAAGCGTTCTGTGTGGAACGCAAGAACTACAGGGATGAAAATCCCTCCTGCAAGGTGCCTCTGTGAGTGGTGTCATGTGTTCCCCCTGAATGGCCTTACCTCTCGCTACAGGGCCTTGTAGGGGCCTCTCCGGGCGTGATTGATGTCTAATCGCCGATGAAGCAGAATCCGGTTTTGTTGCTAATTGGTGCGGGGGTGTACGCATGTGGTCGGAAAACAAAATTCCCCCACGGGGGTGTCCTTATTTAGGGGTGAGAAGCCTGTCCTGGTAGTGAATAATCTATTCAATACACGTTGAGTGGCATGAGTTGCATCTAGTGGTGCCTCTATTGCACTGGCTGACATCAATAAAAATACACACTTGAGCGACCCTGTTAAGTAAGACGCACCGTGCTGGCTGCGCCATCCTCACTGCTTACAATTCGCTGCGCTCATTGTTTCGCAGTTCGGCTGCGCACGGCGCTGAAGGGGTGCAGCAATGAGAGGAGTTAACAGACAAACTGCATCACAGTGCAAGGTATATTTAAGAGGGGAGCTTCATCACTAGATAAGCAATGCAAGAGGGATATAACAACGTAGGGAGGATTAGCAACGCTAAGTGAGTGTAGGCCGTGAGGCCTACGCGAACGCGGCGCGTTGCAATCCGAGCAAGTTGTTATTGCATCAACAGGGAGCAGGATCAATTAAAGGGTTCAACAATAAACAAAAGGATATTCTTTTATGTTGTTGGCTGTTAAGGCTGTTGTTTCTTTCTTTCTATTGTTGTTGGTTTTCTTTTATCAGGAGATGTTGAGTTATTTAAGAGAATGCAAAGGACATGTTCTGTGAAAGGTCGTTAAGTCGGTTAATTCTGTTGACGACCAGGGAGCAAAGCTCCCTTGACAGAACAGTGTTGAATTATTTCAAAACGGGACCAAGGGGGAGAAAGGTCAGTGTTTGCAAGGTGTTAAGGGTTCCTGCATTGAACAGAGGGGAAGGTCACTCGACAGTGTTTGTTGACAATGCAGTGTTTCATGCCCTATAACGTGTTCAAGTTGATCGGTGGCAACGCTTGCCACTGGCCAACAGAACATCATCACCCGATAAAGGCCATGGCCACGAACTACATACAAGGACCATTGCGAGCCGTTGACGTCTTAGACATCCTTGCCTGGGAAGACAGCAGGGCAAGGGATCGCGCAATGGATTCAGGCAGGCACGAGACTGACGCCTACTACAGAGCTTGGAACTGGCTTAGTGCGGTGATCTTGAACAATCCACGCCCTGAACTTCCCTGGCATTCATTGCAGGCCTTAAAGCAAGTTCAACAGGCCAGCTGGCACCGGCTGCAATCTGACCGTTGATCAGTTATTGCCACCTTTCAACATTCAACCTCAGTTGATCATGATCAAAACACTGTTTGCCTCACTTTGTGTTGTTGCCTGCTGCATGGGCAACAACTTCCCGGCTGATGTTGACCGTCAGGCCTTGGATACAACAATGCAGCAACGCTCCTACTGATCAAACCTTGACACCTAACAACACTGCAACCCGAGCAATGTATTTTGACCGTTTCGACATCTGCCTGGCTCACTGGGCTTTCGCCTGTTCCTGGCATGACGGCATGGGCAGCGAAACATACGCCAAGTTTTCTCAACTGGACCGCGTTGGTTTCAGGCCTGGCCCTTGCCAGTCAGAGCATCCAAAAGACCTAGGAGACAACGCCAGGGAAATTTACCGGCAGTTGGTTGTCTCACGTTGCGGCATCAAGTCAACACTTACCTCTATCTGAAACCATGACCATCGATCAAGTTATTAAGGCTTACCTGAACGCCAGGGATGCGGACCTTGAACTAGGCCGTAAGCACTCAGGCCAATACGACAAACAAGCTCACTACAAGGCCTGCGATGAAACCAGCAAATGGGCTTATCGCATGATCAACCACGCGGACTGGACCGCTGACCTGGCTGATCAGTATTACGCCAGCGCGATAGAAGACATCGCCTATCCGGTCAGCTGCTGACTCACCGCCTAATCGTCAACGCGACTGGCTGGGTGCAATGCCCGGCCTAGGCCTTGCCCATGACGGGCAAACAACGACACTCAACCCTGAGACAAAACCATGACACTTTCCGATGCAAGCCGCGCTGTTCACGAGCTTGAACTTTACGCGGAAAACACTGAGGCCTATCTCGCTCCAGTGATCAAAAATCTAAGCAAGCACTACAAGCGCGGGAACTATTCACTCGATTTAGCGATCAAGTCAATCGAGCGTTATTGCCTGACGCCAGCTGCAAAGCAGTACCACTTGGAGCACGGTTCGATGACTGTGGCCTGGCATGAAATCTTCACTAAGGCTGTGCGTTTGGAAGTAGCTGCGATCTTGGCCGATCGCTGGACGGCTGAGTTCAAGCTTGGCAATTTTTGGGACTGAATCAGCACAACACAAAACACAGCACTTAGAGGTACAAACTGATGACAACAACATCACGGCCCAAGAAAGCCCGGAGAAAGTACGAAGGACCAACAGCAGAGGAAAAGATCTGCACGGCCTTAGTTGAATTAATGGAAGCTGGTACTAATCCATGGCGCAAAGAATGGAAGGCAGGAGGCCAGGGAGGCCATAGGAACCTCATCACAGGCAACGCCTACCGGGGATCTAATCCGATCCTGTTGGAGATGTATCAATCAATCAAAGGGCACCCGCTCGGCTTGTGGTGTGGCGCTGGCCAAGCCAAACAAAAGGGATGGTGGCCAATCAAAGGTTCAAAGGCTGCCTATATCGTCAGGCCTCAACTCAACAGATTCACCGATGAGGTTGAGCCTGTAGGCGGTGGTGAGCCTGAGTCAGTTACGCGGCAGTGGATGAGTTACAAGCCTGCGGCAGTGTTTAACGTTGCCGATCTAAAGGGCAAGGATGAAGAGAGTCAGGCTCGGCTTGATTCTGCAATCTTGGCGGCTACTGGCTCCATTGTTGTTGCACCTGAAATGGAGAGACATGCAGCCGCAGAAAAGGTCTTAGGAACCTGGGAAGTTGACACAAAGTGGAGTGGTGATCGCGCTTTCTATTCCATCGGCGGTGACACGATCACGATGCCTGAGCGTCAGCTATGGCAATCACAGCCGGGCCTGTATGCAACCTGGTGCCACGAATGCATCCACTCAACAGGTGCTGAGAAACGACTCAACCGCAAGTATGGGCGATTTGGCTCAAAGGACTATGCCAGGGAGGAACTTGTCGCTGAATTAGGCGCGTTCCTTATGTGCAACAGATTGCAGATCAGCAGTGACGCACAGAATCATGCGGCCTATCTGAGCAACTGGGCAGAGGTTCTGAAGGAAGGTCCAAAGGTGCTTTTTAAGGTGCTAAGTGATGCCACCAAGGCAAGCAATTTAATACTAGGCAAGGAGGTTGAAGACGCTGAATAGATAGCACTACATAGGGTCAGACTACTGGCCCTGATTAACACAAACCACAACACTTTAATCAAATGTCTATTCACTTAATCGTCTCCGAGTCTGAGCGATTGGCCATTATCAACGCCTTATCATTCTATAACGACGTAAACGCAACTCCCATGGATATGGACGCTTGGGATCAGTGGCGATTGTGCTTCAGAGAAGATAACCACGGCGATGAATGGCAGGGACCAGTCGATGCCCTAGCGACGAAGATCGCCTGCTCTCACTAACCATCAATTGATGCATAGGGTCAGATCACTGGCCCTGATTAACACAAGCCAAAACACTTTAATCAAATGCTTGACACTGAAAAGGCCAAATTTATTCTCAACGATCCTGAATACAAAGAGGCCTGGATTTATTGGAGTCGTAAGCCGATGGAGACATCAGATAGAGACTTTGCGCTTGCTATGGATTGGAACGAAGCCCTGCTGTGCTTGTCAGCCGCAACCGAGGTTGAGTCATGACAAGCGATCAAAAGGAACAAGCCGTTGCGGCCCATGTCGAGGCGCTAGTTCGACTGGGTTGGAGATGGGAAGGAAGGGGTCTTGTCCCAACTATCGGGCCGGTCAAGGCTGGTCCCGATAGGACAAGATCTTCCTTTAAGTGCTGACACTGTTGACCCAAGTCACACAACAGCACTAAAGACTACAAGCACAACGCGGCTGCTTCCTGCATTATGAAGACAGCCGCAGCCTGACAACAACAACACACATCGATCATTGAAACTACCTAAAGTCTGGCTCCCTGTTGACTTCTACGTCAGCTGCACCGGAACCAGAAAGCGCACTCTGCACGTCCCTCATCGGGTCGTGGATTTATGGGCTGAGTCGCAATGCGTCAAGCA
>WLWF01000918.1_pt1 | contig 26845 bp, 19 predicted proteins | sample 6718331 | NCBI WGS metagenome assembly WLWF01 (sample SAMN12718692, study PRJNA515312) | sponge metagenome | isolation source: marine sponge | host: Mycale hentscheli | place: New Zealand: South Island, Marlborough, Capsize Point | collected 2003-05-01
GTCGAAACATGAAGATTCCGATTTATCTCGGTAAGGATGTCGGCGGAAATCCGATGGCGGTTGATCTCGCTACCATGCCACATCTTCTCATCGCAGGCAGAACTGGTACTGGCAAAAGTGTATGCCTTAATTCGATCATTGTGTCGATGTTGATGACGAGACGACCTGATGAGGTTCGCATGCTGATGATCGATCCAAAGATGGTTGAGTTGACGCCTTACAAGTCCTTGCCTCATTTGATGCATCCGGTTGTGACGGATATGAAAAAAGCTGAGGCAATTCTCGCTTGGGCAGTTGACAAAATGGAGCAACGTTACACCCTGCTAGCTCGAGCGGGTGTCCGCCATCTTACGCAATATAATTCTCTTGGGCGTGATGAACTGTTGAAGCGTCTTCAGCCCGAAAGTGAAGAAGAAGCTGATTCAATTCCAACAACCATGCCATTTATTGTCATGATTGCAGATGAAATTGCTGACATGATGATGACTGCCGGTAAAGAAATTGAACAGTACATTATTCGGCTCGCGCAGAAAAGTCGTGCTGTTGGCATTCACCTCATTCTCGCCACACAAAAGCCAACTGTTGATGTAATCACTGGCCTCATCAAGAGTAACCTGCCTGCACGTATTGCGTTTCAGGTCGCCAGTCGTACAGATAGTCGCGTCGTCCTTGACGAGTGCGGCGCAGAGCGACTTCTTGGAAACGGTGACATGTTGCTTCTTTCACCGGGTACCAGTCTCACCCAACGTGGTCAGGGCACCTTTGTCAGTGATGATGAAATCGGACGGGTCATGGCTACGGTGGGCACAAATGAACCTCAGTACGCAAAAGAACTGGTCAACCTGCAGCCAGCGGCATCCGGTGATTCACCCGCCAAAGGGCCTACGGCAAAGGATAGAGATGAACTGTATGAAGCAGCGGTTGAGGTGGTTATCCGAGAGGGACGGGGAAGTGTTTCTCTACTCCAGCGTGCGCTAGGTGTTGGATACGGTCGTGGTGCACGTATGGTTGATTTCATGGCTGAAGATGGGATCGTCGGCCAATATGCAGGCAGTCAGGCGCGTGAAGTGCTCATGACCATGGAGGAATGGGCGACAGCACAGGGTGAGGAACCACTGCCCCCAGACCCACCACCTCGCAGGCTTAAAATAAATCCACATGCGGAGGAAACCGTATCTGACGACGAGGATGAAGATGAACCCATACAAGACGACGAGCCGTCCATCGTCGCTGAAGTTGATGAGGATGGAGAAGACGCTGAGGAATATGCCGAATCAGAGGACGGGGACGTTGAAGATGATGAAGAATATGAGTACGTCTACGAAGACGATGAAGAGGGCGATGAGGAAGAATACGAGGAGGATGAAGAAGAGGACGATGCCGACGAGTAAGTCCTCAGCAGTCATCTTGCTCATATAAAAAATGTGGCAGAACGCGCAGTAAACCGTCCGGAACTCTTCGGAACGGGCAGTCTCTTAAGGGTTTTCTTATGCAGTGGTGGTTTGTTGGGGCTGCGGCCCTTGCCGGTTGTTTCATAGCAATCCAGGCAGCAGCGAATAGTGCGCTTCGTGACTCATTAGCGAGTCCCTGGTATGCGGCCTTTTTCTCTATTACCGGTACGATGGTATGCGCTATTCTTTTTTTAGTATGTACACGTCCGCCTCTCCCCACGAGCAGCATGCTTCGTGCAGGAGCATGGTGGAACTGGATTGGCGGACCGCTGGGTGCGGCGTTTGTACTTTCGGGAACGCTTCTGGTGCCACGACTTGGTACTGCAACCTTCTTGGCGGCAGTGGTTGCCGGACAATTGGCCTGCTCCCTTGCAATTGATCACTACGGCCTGATGAACATTACCCCACACTCCATCTCGTTAGGGAGGCTCCTTGGAGCAACTTTGGTTTTTGCGGGGGTTCTTGCTGTGAAATATCTTTAATACTGTAGCGAAGGCCTTCGCACCGTAAGGGATACTCCTGCAAAAGTGGACACATGATGGCAAAGTGGCTTTCGAGTCGCGGCAAACGACGGTATTCTGGTATTTCGCGATTCCACAAGAAATTGGTGCTCCATGCGTACGATTGAAATCTATGACACAACGCTTCGAGATGGCTCCCAAGGGGAAGGCGTGAATTTTTCTCTCGAAGATAAACTCTCGATTGCCAAACGGCTTGATGAAGCGGGTGTGAACTTTATTGAGGGAGGGTACCCCCTTTCAAACCCTAAGGATTCACAGTTTTTCAGTCGTGCGTCTGAACTTGGCCTCAAAAATGCGCAACTCTGCGCCTTCGGAATGACACGGCGGAGGGGTACTGAGGCACGCCTTGACCCCGGCATGAAAGCACTCCTTCAGGCAAGCACTCCGGTTGTGACTATCGTGGGAAAAACATCCAGTTTTCATGTCGAAACCGTCCTCGGTGTCAGCCGTGATGAAAATATCAACATGATTCGTGATACGATTGAATACCTCACATCAGAATCAAAAGAGGTCTTTTATGATGCCGAGCATTTCTTCGATGGATGGAAGCTTGATTCAACCTACTCGTTGGAGACTCTCCGTGCTGCAGTAGCTGGTGGTGCTACTCGTCTTGTACTCTGCGATACAAATGGTGGGACTCTTCCAACCGAAGTCGCTTCTATCGTCGCTGAAGTAACGCAGTCCATCGAGACTCCACTCGGGATACACTGTCATAATGATTGTGATGTGGCAGTTGCCAACACGCTTAGTGCAATCAGTGCCGGATGCATTCAGGCCCAGGGAACCATCAATGGAATTGGGGAACGCTGTGGCAATGCGGATATTATTTCAGTTGCGGCCAACCTTGCGTTAAAACTTCCAGAAACGGTGGTTCTCGGTAACGCCCGCGGTGAAGCGGGCGGGGTCACCCACTTAACGGAGTTATCGCGATTTGTCTATGAAACTGCGAACATGTCGTACCGGCCAGGTCAGCCATTTGTCGGTGCGAGTGCATTCGCCCATAAGGGTGGCATGCATGTTCATGCGATTGCCAAGTCAACGAAGTCATACGAGCACATCAGCCCGGAACTGGTAGGGAATTCACGCCGGGTCCTTGTAAGTGAGCTATCAGGGCGATCGAACATCGCTGCAATGGTCAACCGCCCTGACGTGAAGAATGACCGTGCCCTTCTGGACAAGGTGTTACAAGAGATTTGTCGCCTGGAAAATGAAGGCTGGCAATTTGAGGCTGCCGATGCCTCCTTTGAACTCTTGGTTGACCGGTCCGCTGGTACCTTTAAGCCACAGTTTAAAAAGCTTGCCTACAACGTTGATGTTGAGAGTTCTGGGGCCGAGGATGGCAACGTACGGACCGAAGCCACCGTCAAGCTCTCCGTAGGCCAGGATGTCCGTCATGAAGTAGCTGAAGGTGACGGCCCAGTGAATGCACTCGATGCTGCCTTGCGAAAGGCGCTCACGTCAATATTTCCTCATCTCAGCCGCATGCACCTGCTTGATTACAAGGTGCGAGTGATCAACGCACAGGAAGGAACAGCAGCGCGTGTGCGAGTATCTATTGAAAGTACTGATGGCGAACGAGTATGGGGAACTGTCGGCGTCAGTGAAAATGTCATTGAAGCAAGCTGGCTCGCTCTTGCGGACTCGTTTCACTTCTATCTCGCAGCCGGAGCCGAACCGCCATCCACCAATGCTTTACAGAGCAGCTCGGTGCAATCGTGACAACACGAAATCGTGACACACCCCTTCTCGCCATCACCATGGGCGATCCGGCGGGTATCGGTCCTGAGTTATGCATACGACTTCTCGACAGGGTTTCTCAGGGGGACTGCAATGAGTGCATTCCTCTCGTCTTCGGTAATGTCGACATATTGAGTCAGGTAAGCGAACGTATTGGGGTCCCAATCGTTTGTCCCGTTATCTCATCCACTGAAGCAGTCAATAAACCGGCTATTTTTCATTGCGAAACGGTTGATTTAACGAAGATTATCCCAGGTCGCGTACAACCCGAATGTGGTGAGGCTTCGCTTCAATATGTCCTGCAGGCTATCGCCCACGTAAAAGGAAATACCGTTGACGGAATTGTCACGTGTCCAGTCAGTAAGGAGGCATTGGCACTTGCAGGGTATTCGTACCCTGGTCATACGGAACTCTTCGCTGAGCACTTTGCAGAATCGGAAACATGCATGATGCAGTATGCAGCCGACATTGCATGCAGTTTTGTGACCACACATATCGGCTATAACGAGGTTCCGCTCTATCTGACAACCGAACGTATTACCGCTGTCCTTCGACTCACAAATACCGCCTTGCGTATTATCCGTGGCACGGTTCCACGGATCCTCGTCTGTGGTCTGAATCCACACGCCGGTGAGCATGGACTCTTTGGAAATTCCGAGGAAGAGGAAATTATCACGCCAGCGATTGCGCGAGCGAGAGAGCACGGTCTCGATGTGACCGGACCGGTGCCCGCGGATACTGCTTTCACACCGCAGTCTCGAGACCGCTTTGATGCGATGGTGTGTATGTATCATGATCAGGGGCATATTCCAGTCAAAATGATTGCATTTGACCGTGCCGTTAATATTACTCTTGGTCTTACGACGACTCGCACGAGTGTCGATCATGGCACTGCATTTGATATAGCGTGGAAGGGCACAGCGGATGCCGGAAGCCTCTTCCAGGCGGTTCACCTCGCAACACAACTGACAAAAAACAAGCTGTTAGAGACTTCTGCAAGGCAGACAGAGCAGACCTGATTCATTGCCAGGCAACACTATATATAGGCTCAGACACTCTGCCCTTGAGGAATTGGCATCGTCGGCTCTATTCTTTTGCGTGGGGTCGGCAGCCTTTTGTGTCTTTTTACATGTGTGCCTGTAGCTAGCTTCCAGCCTGCCACCACCAAACGCATTCCTTTCGTACCCTCGGAGACTTATGATGAATTTTGCTCGTGGAAAATTGATGCTGGCAAGTTTTCTGACACTTGTTGCGTCTGGCATTGGTTTCGCCACGCGAACTGCTGCTGGCGGTGACTGGGAAAGAGAATTTAATATTGGTGGTGCCGAATTCGGCGCAATCCTCGGGGCAGGTTTCCTTGGCTTTGGCTTAATGATTTTTTTCGGCGGTATTCTCGTTGAAAAATTTGGTTACAAAAAACTATTACTCATAGCCTGCGTTTTCCATCTCCTGAGTGCTGGCATGCTCTTTCTCGCCAATCCCCTCTTCGATTCGTGGAGAGAAACCAATCCTGAAGACGCTACAGCACGGGTTTTCAATGTGTTATTTTGGAGTGCGTTTATTTTTTCTATCTGCCAAGGGCTCTATGAAGCGGTCATTAATCCACTCATTGCCCAGTTGTATCCAGACAACAAAACACACTACCTCAATATTCTTCACGCAGGGTGGCCTGCTGGCATGATTGTCGGAGGCTTGTTTGCCGCAGGTTTTATTGGAGAAAACGCATGGTTCGTCCAATTGCCGTGGCAGTGGGCTCTTGCTAGTTTTTCTATCGTGGTAATTGGGTACGGGATCATGGTACTACCGGAGAAGTTTCCTGAAACGGTCGGCGAATCGTCCGGGAATTTTGCAACAGTTTTCTCCTGCTTTATCTCTATTCCATTTCTTGTGCTGATCGTTCTCCACGGTCTTGTCGGGTACATGGAGCTAGGTGTCGATTCATGGATGACCAAACTCATGGAAAACCTTCTGCCAAACTCAATACTGATTCTTGTATACACCTCTCTCTTGATGTTTATACTTCGGTTTTTTGCGGGACCAATTGTTCACAAAGTCAACCCGATTGGGCTCCTTTTTGGCAGTAGTATAATTGCGTGCCTTGGTCTGCTCTGGCTAGGTTCCCCGATCCAAAGCGTATTTATGATCTTTGTCGCAGCAACCTTTTATTCGTTTGGAAAGGCATTTCTCTGGCCAACCATGCTTGGCGTTGCGGGTGAGCGTTATCCACAGAGTGGATCAGTCGCAATGGGTGCACTTGGAGCAGCTGGGATGATTTGTGTGGGACAGATTGCGGGGCCTCGGATTGGCACCCAACAGGGTGTTGAGATGAGTCAACGTCTTGAAAAAACTGCTCCTGACACCTTCAGTCGATATGCTTCACCAGACGTTACCAAGTCTTGGGGCTATGAATATCGTGCACTCGACGCAGCCAAATTGAATGCTGCCAACGGCACAGAACTTGTTGGCGGCAAGCCGAAGTCGACAGACGCTATTACAAACGCGGCACTCATCCCGGCAGCCGAAAAGAAAACACTCGTGAAGAATGCGTCGATTGATTTCAAGGCGGTCCAAGACTCCTATTTATACGGCGGGCGGCAGGCACTGAAGTTGACTAGCTATATCCCTGCTGCGATGGCCATCGGTTTTCTTGGCTTGCTTATCTACTACCGTGCCATTGGCGGCTATAAGGTGATCAACCTAGATGGAACTGAAGAAGGCCACGAAAGTGCATCAGGCAAGGAAGCCCCTGATGGAACTGGGCCAGAAGACACCCCGGCAGCAAGTGAATATTGACGCTTCACACGGAACTCTCCCGACATAAGTTCCTCTGAACACCGACGGATACGGCGTGACTCTAGCCGGAGTTACGCCGTATCTGTTTAATCGATGTGAATAGCCACGCAAATGACTTGAACATCAGTTAAGTCCCGCCCACCTGCCTTTTGATTCTCGTTTTCGAAAACTTTTATGCACGAATTACCAAAACATTATGATCATGCAGCTGCGCAGGCCCGCTGCCAGGAACTTTGGGATTCCAAACGGTACTGGCACGCCGACCCGGACCAACAAGGCGAAGTTTTTTCCGTGGCCATTCCTCCGCCGAATGTAACAGGGGCTCTCCACCTCGGACATGCACTGAACAATACGCTTCAAGACATTCTTGTACGCACAAAGCGCATGCAGGGATTCATTACGCTTTGGATGCCTGGCACGGATCATGCTGGGATAGCCACACAGGCTGTTGTTGAGCGACGGCTGTTGGAGGAAGAGGGAGTCTCACGGCATGATCTCGGACGCGAGAAACTCGTCGAACGTATCTGGGACTGGAAGGCCCAATACGAAAAGCGAATTCTTGGGCAGTTGCGTGATATTGGAGCGAGCTGTGATTGGGACAGAACCCGGTTCACGCTCGATGCCCAATGCGAAAAAGCAGTACGGGAAACCTTCTTCCGTCTTTTCAAAAAAGGACTTGTACGCCGTGGAAAGCGGCTGGTGAACTGGGATACGTTCCTCCAGACCGCTGTCAGCGACGATGAGGTTTTTCATGAAGAAGTGAAAGGCAATTTCTGGCACATACGCTATCCGGTGATTGATCCTCAACCTGGTGAACCTGTTGAAGTAACGGTTGCAACAACACGGCCTGAGACGCTTCTTGGTGATACTGCCGTAGCCGTTCATCCGAACCCGGCGGCAGCCATTCGGTCGCTCCTTGGAGAACTGCAAGAAAAACTGGACCAGGCACCAGATAAAGAAAAAGCGGATATTCAAACAGCCATTGAATCACTTCAGGATCGTTCTAAGACTGTCTTGGTAGAGCTCGAAAAGCTTGCACAGATGGCCCACGATGGGCGACACGTTGAATTACCACTCTTGGGACGATCCATTCCGCTTATCACTGATGAATGGGCGAAACCTGAAATGGGCTCAGGCTGTGTGAAGATTACTCCAGCTCATGACCCAAACGATTACGAGGTGGGAATTCGCCACCAGTTGCCAATGATTAACATCCTTAACCCTGATGGAACATTGAACACCGCGGCCGGCCAGTACGAAGGCTTACCAATGAAGAAAGCGCGTACGCGTGTTGTTAATGATCTTGAAACAGCTGGACTCCTCCTCGATGTTGAGGATCGTGTTATTGAATTGGCCCACTCCGACAGATCAAAAACACCCATCGAACCCTATCTCGCGGATCAATGGTTTATCAGTATGGCCGACCTTGCAGAACCGGCCCTGAATGCCGTCCGCGAAAAACAAATCCAAATCCACCCTGAACGATATGCAAAAAGTTATCTCGACTGGCTCGGTGAAAAACGTGACTGGCCAGTCAGTCGACAACTCTGGTGGGGGCATCAGATTCCAATATGGCATGTTTCCGACGTAACACGTGAAGAGTTGGAAGACACCTTTTCCAAAGATATGTTTGTGGCATGGACTCCTGATGACGGGCAATCTGCCGATTGTGATCCGAAAGGGTGGTTTGTATGTTCAGCAAATGAAACACTTGGCGTCACAGCAATCAATGGGAAGCCCCTTATCCGTGATCCCGATGTGCTCGACACCTGGTTCTCATCGGCACTTTGGCCACACTCAACTCTGGGCTGGCCAACAGAAACCGAACTGCTCAAGCGGTTTTATCCCACAAGTACATTGGTTACGAGCCGTGATATCATCACCCTTTGGGTTGCACGAATGGTCATTCTTGGGATTTTCAATACAGGTGAAATACCCTTTCATCATGTAACGATTCATCCAAAGATTCTTGATCGCTATGGCGAGACGATGAGCAAAAGCAAAGGGAACGGCGTCGATCCACTTGATGTCATCTCGCTTCTTGGTGCGGACGCCCTTCGCTTTGGAATGGCCACCATGGCAACTGAGACCCAAGATGTCCGCATGCCAGTCGAGTTCCAATGCCCAACGTGCACAGCACGGATTGATCAAACCAACCAGAATCGCACAAAAGCGAGAATTACCTGCCCGAAATGCAATGAGGACTTTCGGACGCAGTGGGCTACCGAGGAATCAGATCTCGCACTTCCGCGTGGTGCCGCAGTAAGCGAACGCTTTGAGTCCGGACGAAATTTTTCAAATAAACTCTGGAATGCAACACGATTTGTACTCATGTATCTTCAGGATGAGGCCCAGACAACGTCCAAGCCTGAATTCAGCAAGCTCGTAGAGTTTCCACTCGAAGACCGCTGGCTATTAAGTCGTCTGTCAACCGTCGCGGCTGAGGTTTCTGACAGCATAGAGCACTATCACTTTGCGGAGGCTGCACGAATTCTTTACGCATTCTCCTGGGATGAATTCTGCAGTGCCTATCTTGAACTCTGTAAGCCCCGCCTGAATAATCCCGAGCAAAAGAATCAGGCCTGCCACATGCTGCTCCTTGGGCTAGATACCATCCTCAGACTTCTCCATCCCATCATGCCGTTCGTGACTGAAGAAATCTGGCAGAATCTTTCACAAGACCACGGACTTCGACAATACCCATGGGATACAGATCCGATACCACCTTCTGTCATGGTTGCATCATGGCCGCAACCACCTGAGGCATGGCAAGACCCGACGACTGAAAAACAGTTCAAGGCTTTTCTGGAAATTGTGAGCGGCATCCGTGAGATTCGTTCACGGCAAAACATACCTCCTCGAAAATTCGTTGATGTTAGCATCCGGACACCATCGGACAAAACTTTTCTGCTCACCCCAATGAAGTCTGCTATTGAAGCAATGGCAGTATGCAATGTTGTTGCCCTCGCAAATGACGTTCAGCTAGTGGACGGGTCTGCTGAAATTTCGGCAGCCGAATGCGATATTTTTATCGATCTCGCTGATCTCATTGATGTTGATGCGGAAATCACTCGTCTTCGGCGAGAACTCGAAAAACTCGACAAGGCCATCAAATCAAAGCAGAGTAAACTAGACAACGAAAAATTCGTGAGCCATGCTCCTCCGGCGATTGTTCAAAAGGAAAGGGAACAACTCGTGGAATTTGAGGAAACCCGGACAAAACAGGGTGTCATTTTGAAACAGCTTCAGACTCGAAAAAGGTAACCACTCCTTAGGCAGTCTGTCGTTCAAGTGATTTCAAGGAAGTTATGAGGTATCCTATTAGGACGTGATCCCTTTGGCTTCATATGCGAAGGGTTCTTCTTAGTCGAAAGCTGTTGAATATAAGAGGTTCGTTATGAGCGTTGAAATGGAACTCGCGCGAATCATCATTAGCGAAGTAAATGATCAACAGGTTGTCTACCTGAAAGAGGTTGAGGGAGACCGGACATTCCCAATTCTGATCGGTCTTTTTGAAGCAACCAGCATTGACCGCAGGGTAAAACACAGTGCGACACCGCGACCACTCACCCACGACCTCCTCGTGGCAGCTGTTGAACTTCTCGGTGGTGAATTTCAAGACGTCGTTATCTCAGAATTAAAAGAGCACACGTACTACGCAACACTCCGAGTAGAGAAAGACGGGGGCATCGTTGAGATTGATGCCCGACCGTCTGATGCAATAGCTGTCGCCATAACCTGTGAACCGAATCTTCCAATCTATGTAGCCGAAGAGGTCCTTGAGAATGTCATCGGGCAGTAACACCAGCCCGTAACCCTTCTACTTGGCCACCGTGTCTCGATCGTCGCGCCCGGCTTGTTACTCGAGGTCAAAGGCAGTACGCAAGATACTCAGTGAACGCTTTCCGTGCTCCGCAGCAACCAGAACATTGACCCGAACTTCACTCGTACTGATGAGATCGATGTTGATGCCGGCATTAGCGAGTGGTGCGAAAAGTTTATCGGCCACACCTGCATGGCTTCTGATGCCGACACCTTTGATAGAAAGTTTTGCAACTTCGGGAACATCTGTCGTCTCTGCTCCGCGAGTCTGGGCGATGTTTTTTACAGCGGCAAGTGCCCGTTGCCGGTCAACCGCTGGGACGGTAAACGAGATTTCAGCCAGTCCATTTCGTGGGAAACTCTGCACGATCATATCGACGTTCAGACCAGCTCGCCCAACTTCTTCGAATACAGCGGCTGCAACTCCCGGGGTGTCAGGTAAATTCAGAAATGTCACCAACGCCTGAGACATGTCGAGCTGACAGTCCTCTATGGCAAGATCCTCCATACCTTCCAATCGTCTAACCACCTCAAGTGGGTCCGACTTCTGAACAGATACGGATTCAGCAGGAGAACTTTCGTCAATAAATCCATCTAAACCGAATGCTTGGTGTGCAGCCTTTACACTTTTTTCTGCATTGTTTCGATCCACAAGCACCGAAACCTTGATTTCACTTGTAGTGATCATATGCACGTTAATATCCGCCGCCGCGAGAGCATCGAATAGTGTTGCGGCAACCCCTTCTACATCAACCATGCCCATCCCAACAATGGAGACCTTTGCAACATCAGGATTGTGCGTTACACAAGCTGCTCGTAGCCGCCCAGCAACCGAATTTGTAACATCTAACGCAGACGGCACGTCTTGACTCGTCACAGTAAATGAGATGTCAGCCGTTCCACCTGTGCCTGCGTTTTGAATGATCATGTCAACCGAGATGCCCTTGGATGCCAATGCGGCAAACAACTGATGACTCGCACCTGGTTGATCAGGCACATCCTCAACTGTGATTCTTACTTCATCTCTTGCAAGCGCAACCCCGCTCACGGCACGTCGACTCGTTGAACCAGACGATATTTCTGTGCCAGGGCCATCCTTAAAACTCGAACGAACAAGAATTGGCACACCAAATTTTTTGGCAAACTCAATAGATCGTGAATGCATGACCCCAGCACCTAAACTAGCTAGTTCGAGCATTTCATCATGGCTCACCGTGGCCAGCCGTGCGGCGCCGCTATGAACTCGTGGGTCAGTCGTATAAATTCCGTCAACATCTGTGTAGATTTCACAACGGTCTGCGTTCAAAACGGCGGCTAGTGCCACTGCCGTCGTATCAGAGCCTCCTCGCCCGAGCGTCGTAATGTTTCCATCTAGATCAAACCCCTGAAAGCCAGCTGCTATAACGATCGCACCACTCTCAAGTAAACCCTGCACATGATCTGTTGAAATCGACTGGATTCGCGCCTTTGTGTGGCTTGAGTCGGTACGGATCCCGATCTGCCCGCCAGTGAGACTCACGGCTTTGTGACCCATACTTTGGAGGGCCATTGCAAAGAGTGAAACACTTACCTGCTCACCCGTGGAGAGCAACATGTCCATTTCACGTGCGCTCGGACTATCTGTTATTTGTTCAGCAAGCCGCACAAGCAGATCAGTTTGCTTCCCCATTGCACTGACAACAACAACCACCTGATCACCCGCTGCATGCCGCGCTGCAGCCTTTTCAGCAGCCCTCACAATTTTTTCGGGGTCGGCTACGCTCGTGCCACCAAATTTTTGAACAACTCGTGCCATAAAAGGCTCAGTCCTTTTTTATGCAGAAAGCTTGACTCGTATATTCACTATGTTGGGTTCGAATTACGCCTCGGCATCTTCGAATAGGGTGCCTATCAGGGTAGAGCCCTGCGGAACAGTTGGTCCACGTGCAGCGGCTCTCTCGTCATATGACTCGGCCGGCACACCCTCAACTCCGGAACCAGCAATGATAAATGGAACCAAGCCACGAGAGTGCATTCGCGTTGAACAGAATGTTGGATGATCAGGACACACAAGAACGCGGTATGGCTCTCCGTTGCTTGCCTGCTGCTCCAAATAACGAATAACGGGAGAGACTATTTTGGCATCAATTTCTTCGAGAGCCTTTACTTTAGCTGATGGATTTCCTTCATGCCCAGCCTCATCAGGAGCTTCAACATGAACACACACCAGGTCGGACTTACGAAACTCGTCGATGGCGGCCTGCCCTTTGGCCGCATAGTCTGTGTCCAGATACCCGGTGGCACCCTCTACCTCCCGGCAACGCCACCCAGCCAATTCTGCCAGGCCACGAAGAAGGTCCACTCCGGTAATCATCGTACCTTGCACACCGTGCAAAGATTCGAAAGTTTGAAACGCTGGCCGCTGACCAGCCCCCCAAAGCCATACATGTGTCGCGACTCCAAGGGCTTTGTTTTGACGAGCTCTGTTCACCGGATGACCCTTCAACCACGTCTCGCTGTGACCCATTATCTCGGTGAGTAATCTGCTTCCCGTTCCTCGTGGAAAAGCATCTGAGATGTGTTGATTGACTCGATCATGCGGAGCGGTTGTGCGAAGATCGTCTCCAAGTTCGCAGCGACCACCATCTTTGCCCCGGAAGAGCAACAGATTGCGATAGCTTACACCCGGCACGAACTCCCACCCGTTCAGGAACGGGAAGTCACTTGTGAGACCATATTGTGCTGCCTCAAGTAACTCCGTTGACTCCGGCGTCGTGATGTGGTCTGCAGTGAAATCGACCATTACGGGCCCGTCACCCTGGTCTTCAATCGTGACAAGGTTGCAGCGAACGGCCCAGTCTTCAGGCCCTAGTAAAATGCCCTTGGCTGCTGCTTCAAGAGGGGCGCGGCCAGTGAAATACGTGAGTGGGTCGTATCCCATTAAACTCATACATGCAACTTCTGATCCAGGACTGAACGAGTCTGGAACGTGATTGGTCAGTCCCACCCTGCCCTGCGTCGCCAGCCTATCGAGTGTAGGAATCGCGGCATATTCAAGTGGTGACTTGCCACCGAGTGATTCCTGTGGCTCATCAGCTGCGCCATCCGGTATCAAAACAAAATACTTCATTGGTGGAACTTGATCCTTCAGTCCAATCGCGTTATTCAGAAATTACCGGCAGGCAGCATATCGGACTTCGCACTGCCGGATTCTTGTTTAATGCATTTACTGCCCGATCAACAGCCTCTGCGGGGCAACAATGCGTCATGATAATCAAAGGAACTCCAGGCTGCCCCTTTTCGGCTGGATGCTGAATAACAGAGTCAATAGAGATGCCTTCGGCTCCAAGGATTCCTGTCAAATCAGCAAGCACGCCTGGGGTGTCCGCAACATGCAGCCGAAGGAAAACAGGACTCTGCCCACCGTGAAGTTTTACGTCTGCGTTTGTTGAAGCCCCAACATCTCCCGCCTGTTGGAAGGTAATCGCTGACCTTCCAACAACTGTTCCAATGATATCGGCAACGACAGCAGATGCGGTTGGCATCTGGCCAGCACCGAGCCCATGAAAAAACAGGGGGCCTACTGCATCGCCAACAACGCTCACCGCGTTAAATGCTCCCTGGGTTTCAGCCAGTGGCGTGCCCTTGCGGACCAGTGCGGGCCCAACCCGCAACGACAGGGTCTCTTCACCACGGTTTGCATCGGCTACAACACGAATACGACAACCGAGTTCATCCGCAAAGCGAAGAAGTTCTTGGTCTATCGTTTCCAGACCAAACCGGGGGATACTGGCCCAAGGCACCCACTGTCCAAACGCGAGATGGGCAAGAAGAGCGAGTTTTTGTGTTGCATCGGTACCATCAACATCCATGGTTGGATCTGCTTCTGCATACCCCTCTGATTGTGCAAGACACAAAACATCCTGATAATTGCTTCCTTCTTGCTCCATCTTTGTCAGAATGAAATTACTGGTTCCATTCAGGATGCCACGAATTGAAGATATACGGTTCCCCGTCAGGCACTCTGATATTGCTGCGACGATCGGTATTCCGCCGCCGATTGCTGCTTCAAACGCAATCGATCGCCCGGCCTCCCGAGCTGTTTGAAACAGTTCGGGCCCGTGCTCGGCAAGCAATGCCTTATTTGCCGTGACCAGATCCTTCCCACTGCGTAGCAGTTCAAGACAAATCGTACGCGCAGGCTCGAGACCACCCAAGAGCACAGCGACAACACTGATCGCTGAATCATCTGTTATCTTCCGTAAGTCATTGGACAATCGTTCGTCCGAAAGCTCGACACTGCGGGGCTTTTTCGGGTCCTGAACGACAACATGTTCAACAATAAGTGGTCGGCCCGCCTGTCTGGCAATATGGTCAGCAGAATCCTGAAGAACGCGGACCACACCAGTGCCCACAGTTCCCATGCCAACCAGTCCAACGTGTACAGGATGAGTCATGTTGTTACTTCCACTTGTTTGCTCCATGTCACTTTAATCTTCAAAATCGTACTTCGCTGCGTGTCCCACGGGAAGCGAGGCCCGTCAGGCACGCTGACGATGCGACATCGCCGCACTCTCGTGAAAACTTTGGTATTCTGGAATCTTTGATGAAATCCCCTCAAACCTTCTAAGGAATAACGCCTGTGGATACCGTCGCCCATGATTTTCTGGTCAAAATCCTCGAGACACCCAGTGCCTCCGGCTATGAAGAACCTGTCCAGAAGCTCGTCCGTGAGTACCTGAAGTCATGTGCCGAAACGATCGAAACGGATGCACACGGCAACGTCATCGGCACCGCAAACCCTGGCGGCAGCTGTCGTATGTTTCTTGCTGGTCACTGCGACCAGATTGGACTCATTGTGCAGTATATAGATGCCGAAGGCTACATTTCCGTACAACCCATCGGTGGATGGGACCCAATGCAACTCATTGGTACACACGTGGTAATTTGGACAGCCAGCGGTGGCGTTCCCGGCGTAATGAGCCGTAAACCAATCCACCTTCTTACCGAAGAGGAGCGAAAATCTGTTCCGAAGATGAAAGATCTTTGGATTGATATCGGTGCAGACTCCAAAGAAGATGCTGAAAAGGTCGTCCGAATCGGTGACTCCGCCACCTTCGCACTAAAATATCAGCCGCTTCGAAATGGCCTTGCTTCGTCAGTAGCTATGGATGACAAAATTGGTCTCTGGGTTGTACTCGAAGCATTTCGAAGAGCTGTCAAGGCAGGCCCACTCCCCTGCTCTTTGTCTGTTTCATCGACTGTCCAGGAAGAAATTGGGCTTCGCGGTGCAAAAACAAGCTGTCATCGAGTTGACCCTCATGTTGCGATTGCGGTTGATGTCACACACGCAACCGACTGCCCAACAATTGACAAGAAAACTGAAGGTGATATTTCACTCGGCAAGGGACCTGTTGTCTATAGGGGCCCAAATATGCATCCGCAAGTGGTAGAACGCCTTCTGAACGCTGGAAAAAAGGGTGACATTCCCATTCAGCTTTCCGCATTCGGTCGAGCGACTCCGACTGACGCCAATGCGCTGCAAGTCACCCGGGACGGCGTGGCAACGGGCCTTGTTAGTGTTCCCAATCGGTACATGCATTCTGCTGTCGAGACTGTCTCACTGGATGACGCGGATAAAACCGCCGATCTCCTTGCCGCATTTTGTCGCGGTCTCGTGGGTGATATTGATTGGTCTCCCAAGTAATTGTCGACAGTACCGGGTTTTCGAAGACTCGGGCGACACCTGCCAAAAAGGCACATTCGATACCCATTTGGGGGAACCTTTCTTGGATTGGTTGTGGACCACTGTCAGAAAAGCGTGGAATTTAGGGTTTTTAAAAAAAAATCCAGACTTGGCCCGATCCGGCACGAAGGTTGCATCCTGTATCGCTAAAGAATGGTGTGGCTGCCAGAACAGCCCACTGCATGACCGCGAGGTCCGTTGAGTACGCTTTTGAAGGAGCTTCTTGTGGCAAAGCAAATGGTGTTCGAGGATGAGGCCCGTAAGCCTCTACTTGCTGGTGTTTCCAAACTCGCGCGAGCTGTCAAAAGTACGCTTGGGCCTCGGGGTAGAAACGCTGTTCTCGATAAAGGGTGGGGTTCACCAAAGGTTACAAAAGATGGTGTCACTGTCGCTGAAGACATCGAATTAGATGACTCCTTCGAGAATCTTGGCGCTCAGCTTGTCAAAGAGGCTGCAAGTAAGACGAATGATGTTGCCGGTGATGGAACCACGACTGCAACTGTCCTTTCTGAAGCAATCTTCCGAGAAGGGCTCAAAATGATCGCCGCTGGTGCTGATGCAATGGCACTCGCACGTGGCATTCACAAAGCGGTCGAAGCTGTCACAGAATCAATCCTGAGTCTGGCGTCCTCAATTAATGAGAAGAACAAAAAGGAACTGATGCAGATTGCCACTATTGCTGGGAACAACGACCCAACAATCGGGAACGTGCTCGCCGAAGCCATTCTTAAGGTCGGCAAGGACGGCGTTATCACAGTCGAGGAAGGCAAACAGGCTGAAACATTCGTCAACGTTGTTGAAGGAATGCAGTTTGACCGAGGGTTTCTCTCGCCACATTTTGTCACCGATGCCGATGCGCAGATTTGTGAATTTGAAAATCCCTACATTCTTATTTTTGAGGACAAGATTTCGAGTGCCAAGAACCTCGTTCCTCTCCTCGAAGCAATTAGCAAGGCTGGCAAACCGTTGGTCATGATTGCCGAGGATGTCGATGGGGAGGCACTTGCGACCCTCGTAGTCAACAAACTGCGAGGTATTGTTCAGACTGTCGCGGTCAAGGCTCCCGGGTACGGTGATCGCCGGAAGGCGATGATGGGCGACATTGCGGTCCTTACCGGTGGGGAAGCAATTTTCAAGGATCTTGGCATTGCACTCGATGCAGTTCAAATTACAGATCTTGGCAAAGCGAAGAAGGTCATCATCGGCGCTGAGAATACGACAATTATCAGCGGGGGTGGTACCAAGGACGCCATCAATAGTCGTGCAGCACAAATTCGAGCTGAGATCGAAGCGACAACGAGCGAATATGATCGTGAAAAATTACAGGAGCGGCTCGCGAAGATCGCTGGTGGAGTAGCCGAGATTAATGTCGGGGCTGCTACTGAAACTGAAATGAAAGAACGGAAAGCCCTTATTGATGATGCGAAGAGCGCAACTCAAGCTGCTCTCGCTGAAGGGGTTGTGCCCGGAGGTGGTGTCGCTCTTCTTCGCGGAGAAAAGGCTATTGAGAAACTCGATCTGAAGGGTGATGAAAAACATGGGGCTTCCATCGTCAAGAATGCACTGCACTACCCTCTTGAGGCGATTGCCAACAATGCCGGACTTGATGGATCAGTTGTCGTCAACCGAGTTCGTCAGTTAAAGGGCAAACATGACGGGTATGACGCTGATAAAGGAGATTACTGTGATCTAGTCAGTGCTGGCGTTATTGACCCTGCAAAAGTTGTCCGTACGGCCCTACAAAACGCGGCAAGTGTTGCAGCTCTGCTTTTGACAACGGAGTCTCTGATTACAGAGATTCCCTCAGAAGAAGAACCAGAACCAGAAGGCCATGACCACGGCATGGGTGGTATGGGCGGCATGGGTGGTGGCATGCCAGGCATGGGTGGCATGCCCGGTATGGGCGGCATGGGTGGCATGCCAGGCATGATGTAATCACTGAAAAATGACCGAATCTGAGGGGTTTATCCTAGTGAGCCCCTGAAAACGTTTACTTTCGCGGATAACAACTTTGGAGTGAAAAATGGCTGGAAAAAAACTTAAAATTCATCCGCTTGATGACAGAATTGTTGTCGAGCCTGTTGAAGCAGAAGAACGGACATCTGGGGGGATCGTGCTACCAGACTCGGCACAGGAAAAACCTCAGCGAGGACATGTCGTTGCCGTTGGTCCTGGTCGCCTGCTTGAAAGTGGCCAGCGTGCAAGTCTTTTGGTTGCACTTGGCGACGAAGTCATTTATGGAAAATATTCAGGGAATGACATTGAGGTGGATGGCCACGATGTCAAAATCCTGCGTGAAGGTGACATTTTGGCGAAGGTTCTGAATTAATCGTTCCTTTGCGGGCTGACCCGTGCAGCCACCTGTTTTCTTTGGCGTGAGCATGCCAAGTCACGCTGTGATGAGTTTCGGAAAAAATTACAACAACGGCCAACCGAGTGGGTTGGTTACCGAAGGAGAGATAAGTCGTGCCCAAGCAATTGCTATTCGAAGACTACGCCCGTGGAAAACTTCTAAAGGGTGTTGAAAAACTCGCTGATGCTGTCGCAGTCACTATGGGACCAACCGGTCGTAATGTGATTATTGACAAAAGCTTCGGTGGCCCAACGGTCACAAAGGATGGAGTAACCGTCAGTAAGGAAGTCGATCTTGAAGATGCCTTTGAAAACATGGGTGCCAAGCTTGTGAATGAAGTGGCCTCCAAGACTTCTGATCTGGCTGGTGACGGAACAACAACCGCAACTGTCCTGGCGCGATCGGTCTTTCGTGAGGGAATTCGGAATATTGTTGCCGGAAGTAACCCAACAGCAGTGCGTCGAGGGATTGAGAAAGGCGTTACGGCTGCAGTGAATCATCTCATGGAGATTTCCCGCCAGGTGAGTCGTCCTGAAGAAGTGGCTCAGGTAGGAGCTATTAGTGCCAATAACGATCAGTTTATTGGTGACCTGCTCGCTGAGGCACTTCAAAAGGTTGGCAAGGATGGCGTGATCACTGTCGAAGAGGGAAAAACCACCGAAACAACTGTTCGCTTTGTTGATGGAATGCAATTTGACAAAGGATATATCTCCCCTTACTTCATAAATAAACCAGCCGAAATGATCTGTGAATTTGAGGATGCACTCATCCTGATTCACGAGAAGAAGATTTCAAACCTCCGAGAACTTGTTCCACTCCTTGAGAAAGTGGCTCAGTCCGGCAAGCCATTCCTGATTATTGCTGAGGATATTGATGGCGATGCCCTGACAGCATTGGTGGTAAATAAACTTCGCGGTGTCCTGAACATCTCGGCCGCGAAGGCTCCTGGGTTTGGAGACCGCAGGAAATCCATGCTTGGCGATATAGCCACTCTGACTGGTGGTACGCTCATCAGTGAAGATCTTGGTATAAAACTGGAAAATGTTGAACTCTCTCAGCTTGGAACAGCTCGTACAATCACAATCGACAAGGACGAGACGACTATTGTGGAGGGGGCAGGAAAGCCCGCGGATGTTCAGGCCCGCGTCCAACAAATCCGTAATCAGTTGGAAGCTACTGAAAGCGAATACGACCGAGAAAAACTTCAAGAACGACTTGCCAAACTCACAGGCGGTGTCGCTATCGTGTCTGTAGGTGCCGGAACCGAAGCTGAAATGAAGCAAAAGAAGGCACGGGTCGAAGACGCCCTTCACGCTACGCGTGCTGCCGTTGAGGAAGGTATCGTCCCAGGTGGAGGCGTGGCACTTGTTCGCTGCCGTGAAGCTGTCGAGAAGGCACGTTCACAGGCAAAAGGTGATGAGAAGATCGGTGTTGATATTGTACTTGGTGCACTCGAAGCACCCTTGCGACAGATTGCAGAGAACGCAGGCATTGACGGTGGCGTAGTCGCTGATGAGGTCTCACAAAAAGACCTTCACATCGGATACGACGCAAACAAAGGCGAATATGTTGACATGGTTAAGGCAGGCATTATCGACCCAGTCAAAGTTGTTCGTGTTGCTTTGACCAACGCAGCAAGTATTTCTGGACTGCTGCTCACAACCGAAGCACTTGTCACGAATCTCGAAAAAGAGGATGCAAAAAAACAGCGAATAGAAGGCTCCGTCCGTTAAGTTTGTTGAACCGCTGATCACGTCCACGTGAATGGCAAACGGACACGTGAAACCATGGCAGCAAGCACCCCGAAGCAATCCCGAAGACATTTTCTTCACTGCTGTGTGCATGGAGGAATGACCCGATGGTAGATCAAAGGTGTTATTACGAAGTCTTAGGCGTTGAGCGGCGGGCTAACTCTGGCCAAATAACAGAAGCCTATAGAAAACTGGCAATCCGTTTTCACCCCGACAAAAATCCTGGGGATGACGCTGCTGCCAGTCGGTTCAAAGAAGCAGCTCGTGCTTTTGAAGTTCTTTCTGATGAGTCGCTCAGAGGACGCTACGACCGATTTGGCCATGCAGGTCTTCAGAATGGCGGTGGTGGTGGCCAACACGAATTCAATGATATCTCTGATATATTCGAAGCGTTTGGCGATCTGTTTGGCGGGGGAGGGATGTTCGGAGGTCGCGGCCGGGCTTCAAGAGCTCAAAAAGGCCGTGACGTCTTTTGTGAAGTCTCTCTTTCTCTACTCGAGGCTTCACGCGGTGAAAGCAAGACGATTCACTTTCGTCGACATGAAGAATGCACAACCTGTCGCGGCAACGGTGCGAAAGCTGGAACCTCACCACAGGCATGTGACTATTGCGGTGGCCAGGGCCAGGTTCTTCAAAGCTCTGGGATTTTCCGGCTTCAAACAACATGCCCCGCCTGCCGTGGCGCAGGAAGTATAGTCCGTGATAAGTGTGGCGACTGTAGCGGTCAGGGGCAAACTGAAGTAACCATTGAACGCAAGGTTACCATTCCAGCCGGAGTTGATAATGATGTTCAGGTCCGTCTCGCCGGTGAAGGTGAACCTGGCGCCAATGGTGGGCCGCCCGGCGACTGCTACTGTGTCATTGACATAACTGACCACCCTTTCCTGACACGTGACGGGCACGAACTCCATTGCGAGATCCCTCTTACCTTTAGCCAATGTGCTCTTGGCACCACAGCCGACGCTCCCACTCTTGATGGACCAAAGCCTCTCCAGATACCGAAAGGAACACAGCCCGGAGATGTCATTCGCATTCGTGGACTAGGCATGCCTGATGTAAGAGGCCGAGGTGTTGGGGATCTCAATGTTCATATTCATGTTGAGGTGCCTAAAAAGCTATCTCAACGGGCTGAAGAACTTCTTCGTGAATTAGCGGAAGAAGAACAGGCCGACGTAAGCCCGAAACGGTCGAGCTTCCTCACACGCCTGGCAGAATATTTTACCCCGGAGAATACTGAAACCACCCCAGATGATCAGGCGGCAAACAACACCTAAACCACAAAAATAAACCTTATTTACACCAGCACTGTTTGAGGGCACATTCCATGCAGAACGAGCACATACCAGAAGAAATTGATGAAATCCCGGTCAGCGATACCGAGCACACGGATGGTGAAACTGGCACTGACGGACTTGTAACGCAACTCAGGGATGCAGAGGAGCGAGCACTCAGGGCACAGGCTGAAATCGAAAATGTGAGAAAAAGAGGCCAGCGACAATTAGAAGATGCCCTTCGCTACGGAGAAATGAATCTTCTACGTGACATATTGCCTGTGCTCGATAACATCGAACGAGCTATTGACGCGAGTAAATCAACTACAGACGTTGAAACTTTACGCGAAGGTTTCCGGATGACGGGTAGTCAGATAGAGAAGCTCCTTGAAAGCCATGGGTGCGAATCGATCAAAACTGAAAATGAAGTCTTTGACCCAGCAGTACACGAGGCAATCTCCCAACAGCCGGGCAACGGTGCTGCCCCTGGCACTGTCATTGGGGTAACAAGTCGTGGATATGTGCTCCACGACAGGGTTGTTCGCCCAGCGCAAGTAATAGTGGCAGCGAATGAATGATTCTGTCGAAGATTGAAAAACATCGATTGCGACTTCTTACAAGGAAAATGACACCATGCCAACTTATGACTACGTATGTGATGCGTGTGGCCATGCATTTGAACTCTTTCAGTCGATGACCGATTCGGTCAAACGAACATGCCCAGAATGTAAAAAAAAGAAACTACGACGTTTGATTGGCACTGGTGGAGCAATCATGTTTAAGGGGTCTGGTTTCTATCAAACAGATTACCGGAGCGAATCGTACAAAAAGGCTGCGGCCGCTGACAAACCGCCCTCGAAGAAAACTGACTCGCCCAAAAAGGACGCTGGACCGAAGCAATCCAAAGGAAAATCACAGTCCTCAGCTGAGTGACCGGTCTCTTGGGAAACTACGCTTGCACAGTTAGTATCAAACGACTCAACGATCAAAGAGCCAATGCCACACTGTCCAATTTGTAATGCGTTTGTACACCTTCGAACGACTTCTGAGCATCCCGCTACAGTCACAGCACCCTTTTGCAGTGATCGCTGTAAGAATATCGATCTTGGCAGGTGGCTAGACGAATCATATGGCGTGCCAGATGCGGCCAGAGAGAGTGATGATGACGACGGGGAAAGTTACTCTGAGGGTTCTTGAAAAGTATTAATTATGCGGGTGGGCATTGAGTTTGGTAGTCTTTCCAACGTCAGAACAACTTGTATTCCTTTCCTTTTTTCAATTGGTGTTCCGTGATGTCAGATAATGCACAGCCACCGAGTCGCGCCCAGATCATTCATGAAATAATTTGGAGTGAAGCCTTTCCCTGGTGGATTCTCCTGAAGGCAGCCGGGATGGCATTTGCACCAACGGTGCTTTTTCTTGCCACACTCGCATCTGCCGGTACCTGGGCCGGGTTTTCTCTCCTCGACTCTCTTGGTCTTCCAGCGGGTGTTTCCGCCCCAGTCCAAAATGACCAAGTCCCACTTCCAGATAGTGAGGAAACCAGATCAATATTTCCAACGCCTGGCTTGGGCGTTTTACCAGCACTGTCAGCGCAGACTGAAAGGCTACCAACGCCAGTGCGTGATCTCCTTCATATTCTTTCAACACCCTGGAACCCACTTGCAACCTCACGCCAGTTCGCAGGCAGTCTATGCCGGTGCATCTGGTTTCTCCTCGTCTGGTCCATATTTGCTACGTCCATCACACGATTTGTTGCACTGCGGCTCGTTGATGAAGAACAGCCAAGTTTTCGCGAAACATTGCGCTTTGGAACAAAAAAATGGCCTGCCGCATTTAATTCAGCGACCTTTGTTTTCTTTGGAATGATTGCTCTGGCACTACCAGGAGCCGCTCTAGGACTCCTCATGCGTTTTGATTGGGGCCTGGCTGTCGTTGGTGTTTTATGGCCTCTCATTCTTCTTGGCGCTGTTGTTATTGCTATTCTCGGCATTGGCCTGGCCGCTGGGTGGCCTCTTATGGTCGCAGCGGTTGGCGTCGAGCGGGGCGATAGCTTCCAAGCAATTTCGACTGCGTTTTCATACCTTTATCAGCGGCCAATTCATTTTGCTTTCTATGGGTTCATTTCATGTGTACTCGCAGTTCTAGGCTTTTTCGCGGCCGGTCTTTTCGCTGATACCACGGTCATGTTTGCACTTTGGTCCGGGAGTTTTGGAATGGGGCATGAACGCACGGCCAATGTTATTGATGCCGTCGCGCAAGGCGTTGGAGACCCCCGCTGGGGCATTCAGGCACTGCAGTTTTGGACCAGCAGTTTAAGAGTCCTACTTAGTTCCTTTGGATGGGGCTTCTTCTGGTCTATTGCTCCTGCTATTTACCTGCTTCTCAGACAAAGCGTAGACGCAACCGAACTTGATGAAATCGTTCTCGACGAGCCAGCTGGTGGATAAAGGGCAGTCGCCAGTACACCTACTCTCAATCTAAGGTCTGACCCCAACGTCGCAAAAGTGCGGGAAATCCACCAAACAGCTCACCACGACTGACTGCTTCGTCAACGCCAGCCGCGACTGCATCATCAAGACGCTGCTTATGAACATGAGGGCCGAAGGCAATCAATTTCATGCTCATGTCTTTTTGACTAATACTATCGAGTAGAAGCCGTACTTTGGCTACCAGTACAGCCGGGTCTTCCTGGAACGCCTGAATGTCAAGAAGTACGAGGTCATAGTGCTTTGACCTTGGCTGCTCACTCAAACTTCTAAGTGTTTCCAGCAGTCCACCAGCCTCTTTCGCGAGGCCTGCAAGCTTACTCGTTGACATGAGATCAGGAGAAATCAATAGAATCTTCAATGACTGCACTGGGCAACAAACTCCATTTTTCACAATGCGAATGAATAGGGGAAACATAAGCAGAATTTCATCTCTCGTCGAGACAAAATTTTTTCTATGGCGACGAAACCATAATCTCGGCGTCGAGGACCGCTTCAATTCTGCGTTGGATGTCTTCAAGATGAGCCCGCGATGAATCATCGATGACTACGTTTTTTGGCTGTTCTCCACTACCGCTCAAAACGTTGGTTACTTCTTCAAGTAACCGTTTGAGGTGAAAGGTAGCCAAACTTCGTGCATCAGGCGGAATCCCCAAACTCGACCCAAAACGGGTCACAATCAATCCAGACCGTCTCCCCCCGCCTAGGGAAAGTCTGAGGAGTTCGCCCAATGCTTCACGTTGGAGATTCCGACGCAAACTTGATATCGCTGGTTTCTGATCGGAATACTTAGCAACTTTGAATTCAATCACCTCCGAATAAATTGAATCTACAAGCTGTCGGATGAGATCGGACGTCGTAAAACAATCTTCATCTGGAGCAACCTTCATAGCATTATCTGCCAACCGTGTGAGAGTCTTGGCATCCAGCAATTGCTCCAATATCCTTTGCTGCCATTTTAGTACGGCTTCATGAACGGGATAATCTTGCCGTTCAACATTGTCGGTTCCCCAATGCAACCATCGCGTTGATACCAGCTGATTGTAAAACTCTGGGGGAAACTGATAGGAGGTGTCACTAAAGATCTGTTCATTCAACAATGCCACCGCTTTTCTTTGCTGACTTGCTTCGACAACACGAAACGGCGGCTTTGCTTGGGGATCATCACGATGGCTTCTTGAACTGTACAAACCCCCAACCAACCTCGCTGCAAAAAAGTTTGCTTGACCATGTGCACCCAGCAAAACCCCGAAAGCATGCCTGACTCGATCATACCCAGCATCATTTGCAGTAAACCGCTCAACGAGCTTAGGGATTAATTCCTGAACAACTTTTGATCTTTGCTCAGCGAAAGCAATTGGATCATTACCAAGGTCATATCGATTGGAAAGCGGATCAGGATCCCCTGCAGTGGTGTCCTCGTCTGTTGCGAATGCGAGCTGTGACTCGCCACTCCGAGAAGCGATTTTCAGGAGTGTAGGACGTTCTGCCTTTGGAGTTGTTCCACTTATTGGACGATATCCATACTCAATAGCCCAGTAATCGTAAGGACCTAATCGTGTGGGGTAATACGGCCCTTGAAAACTTCCCTTCGGCACAATATTTACTGGAACATAGTCCATCACGCTCGTCGTTGCTGACCGCCGGTCCACATTTTTCTTTGAATTAATCTGATTTAGAGACGCGACTGAGCTTCCCTTAAAGTTATGCCGCAGACCGAGTGTATGCCCAACCTCGTGCATAGCGACGAGCCTAAGCCCTTGTTGTATGAGCTTTTTTTGCTCTTCGTCGGAAATAATTGAGTCTTGTGTCGCAGCTAATGCAGTTGCACCCAAGGCGTTTTGAAAAGCGTGCCCACTAAAGAGATTACATTGACCACAACCACACGAAGAAGGCTGCGAGTGCCCAATAGACGTTCTAGTTCTGCTTTCATTTGAAGAGCTTAACCAGGAAGTGTTTTCCGGCATATAGTTTTCAAACTCATTTCGCCAATGCTTGACGAAGTCGGCATCGAAAATAATATCAGCATCTAGAATCTCTCCGGTTCTAGGGTTTACGCGACTTGGCCCCATTGCAAACCCCCTTCCGGATGTAATCCAGCGGAACGTGTTGTAGTTGATATCTTCAGGATCCCAGTCTGTTTTGTCTGGCTGCTGCCTTACTTCGATTGCGCTATCGAACCCAGCCTTTCGGTACGCGTTATTCCAGGCAGAAATACCATCCCGGATAGCTTGCCGGTATTCGTATGGAACCGTTTTTTCGATCCAAAAAACGATTGGCTTTTTTGGTGGTGATATTTCGGCTTTCGGATCAGCTTTTTCAAGATGCCACCTATTGATATATCTCACGAAACGCTCATCGCCAGTGTGCTCCGAGAAATTTTTCAATGCCGTAATAAAATAACCCACACGTGAGTCAGCGAGTCTGGGCCGATAATTATTCTTGGGCAAGAGGCTGATCGAATAGTGAATCATGAGCGTCGCGGCACGTGAGTCGGGTACTGTATCAAGTTCGCTTTTTCCGCTTGAGGAGTACGTGGCCGCTACACGTAGTTCGACATTGTCATCAAACCCTTTCGCACTCTCCCAGGCCGTCCTGTCCTTTGCGAGGGAATAGCCAGAAAGCTGTCTCGATATTTTAGGCAAATCTGTAAAGAAAATCTTCTCAGGGTCAAAAAGGTATCCACCAGCTGGAGTCGTCGCAAGAATTGGAACACTAAACAAAATGCTATCCGTGAACGCGTTGGCAACTGCATTCGCTTCAGGGCTTCCGGCATTCGCAAAGAAACGAACATTCTTACGAACCACAAGTAGTTTGTCGGATCGCTTCCGGAACGTCCAGACCCAATCGTCACCGTCACCCCAACTCATTCCACCAAGCAGTGAACGAGATCCAATTCCCTGTGCTATTGAAATGGTTACAAAAATTTCTT
>WLWF01000919.1_pt1 | contig 26845 bp, 29 predicted proteins | sample 6718331 | NCBI WGS metagenome assembly WLWF01 (sample SAMN12718692, study PRJNA515312) | sponge metagenome | isolation source: marine sponge | host: Mycale hentscheli | place: New Zealand: South Island, Marlborough, Capsize Point | collected 2003-05-01
CAAATAAAAACAGCAAATTTTTGTAGAATTATTTTGCTAAGCAAACCCCAACACCAAAAGAACAAGCACATAAGAACATTGTAAGCACGTTTTTTCATACACCTACTATATATTTTCATTTTTTCATAGATACTTTCTATAAAAACGTGGTTGTATGTTCTTGTGTTCTTATCACAACATATTCTATATTATCATTCTCTCTAAATCGCAGTTTTAATTATAGACTATAATTAAAGTAAAATTGAATGGAAAATTATGTAGTAGTATGCTCTATTAAATTATTACAAATATTAAAAATGAGCGAAATTAGACAAGCACCTGCTGTTTCTCCATCTGGTCAAAGAGATGAATGTGTTGAAGCTTGGGAAAAGTGCAAAAAAGAAAGAGAAAACTATATCCGAATTAGGAAGATAAGAGAAATAGTTATGAAAAATAGATGGGAGCTTATTAGAGACGAAATGAATTTAAATACTAAAAGGAAAGTTCTAAATTATTATAAATCTATCGGAATATATAGACCTGATATGGAGAGTAGGACAAAAGAAAGACTATTACGATATTATGTTAATTATTATACAAGACCTGAATGTAAGAATTATACAGAATAAATAAATACACATAAATACACAACAATCGCTATTTCAACTTTTTTTTATTTTTCATTTCTCTGAAAATGGCAGTTTGAATTTTGTAGTGATTAAAAAGTAAAATTGAATATAAAATTATACAGTAGTGTGGTGTATTAAATTATTACAAACAAGCAAAATGACTAAAAAAGTAGTGCATTCAACGATCGTCCCTGATGAACAATATTTCAATTTGATGAATAATGCCATTAAAGACGGTAAGAAATTCAAGGCGCATGTGATTAGTAAAACTGGACAGAAAACACGTGTTCGTTATTCAAAAGGAGAATTATGGGAAAACAAAAAGAAAATAGAGCCATATTCTATAATGCTTAGAGACGATACCGAAATTATATCTGAATTAGCCAGAAAGGTTCACAAGGCATATCAATTAGCAGAAGAGAAATTAATTACAGAAGAATTTAAAAATGAATTAGTAGAAGAATTATTTGAACGAGTAATACAATCTAATAAAACAGGAAACCATTATCGTAATAAAACTATGAAAGTTAATGCTCCTTCTGGTTCAGCATTATAATAAACATAAATACACAACAATCGCTATTTCAACTTTTTTTTATTTTTCATTTCTCTCAAAATGGCAGTTTAAATTTTAGAGTGATTAAAAAGTAAAATTGAATATTAAAATATGGTATAGTGTTCTGTATTAAATTATTACAAATAAGCAAAATGAGCGAAATGATGCAACTTAACCCAGTTTATGCAATTTACGAAACTATCGATAGTATGTTTGAAGACGGAGAGAGCTATGGTATGGAAGATTGGAGCGAAGAAAAGCAATATGCTTTCAAAAACTACATGATGAATTATTTTAGTAAAACATATGTTATTTCAGAACAAATCGAATATTTTAATGAAGAGTTTGATGATGAAGAAGATGAAGGATATGAATATGAAGATAAAGAAGGTGAAGAACATAAGCAACTTAATCCAGTTTACGCAATTTACGAAACTATCGATAGTATGTTTGAAAACGGAGAGAACTATGGTATGGAAGATTGGAGCGAAGAAAAGAAAAATGCTTTCAAAAAACACATGATCAATTATTTTAGTCAAACATATGTTATTTCAGAAGAAATCGAATATTTTAATGAAGAGTTTGATGATGAAGAAGAAGAAGAAGAAGAAGGAGACAATTAAATAAATACATATAAATACACAACAATCGCTATTTCAACTTTTTTTTATTTTTCATTTATTAAAAATCAACATTCAAATTAAACGCTTTGCTTCTATCTCCACCATCAGCTAAACTATACTCGCTCACACGCTTCTCAAAGAAATTTGTTTTACCTTCAAGACTAATTAATTCCATAAAATCAAATGGATTACTTTTATTATATAATTTAGGATAATTTAATTGTGATAATAACCTATCACTAACAAACTCTATATAATTACACATTAACTCTGAATTCATACCTATCAATCTACACGGCAAAGAATTACATATAAATTTTTTTTCTATGTCAACTGCCTCTTTAAATATTTGTATAATCTCTCCATCATCTAATCTATCACAATAGGTATTATATAAATAAATAGCAAAGCTTGTATGTATACCTTCATCTCGTGATATTAATTCATTTGCGAATGTTAGACCTTTCATTAATCCTCTTTTCTTTAACCAATATATAGCACAAAATGAACCACTAAAAAATAATCCTTCAACAATTATAAATGCTAATAATCGTTTATTGAACTTATCTGTCGATGTAATATATTTCTGTCCCCATTCCATTTTCTCTCTGATACAAGGGTATTCATTTATAGCATTAAAACATTTCATCTTTTCATCTTTATCTTTTATATATGTATCTATTAATAATGAATAACATTCGGAATGTATTGTTTCAATCATATTTTGAACTGAGTATACAGCTCTTGCTTCAGCTAATTGAACTTCATTACTAAACCTTAAAACTAAATTTTCATTTACTACTCCATCAGATGACGCAAAAAAAGATAGTATCATCTTAATAAAATATTTTTCGTTATAATTTAATTTATCAAAATCCTCATAGTCAGAAGCAAAATTAATTTCTTCACATGTCCAAAACATACTCAAACTCTTCTTATAGTAATCAAATATCATTTCATCTTTAACAGGGAATAATGTATATCGATCATTTGTTTCTTCAAATAATATATTCTTAGACATCTTAGATTATATTATGCGGAGAGATTATTATTATTTTATTTTATCTTAATTATCATTATATATTGTTTGTGATATACCTACTGAATGACCCATATTCTTAGCATCTTCTTTTATATCTTTATATTTATGAGTTACATAGTAATGTCTGAGACTATTAGCACTCATATTTCCATCGAATATTTTATTCAATTCTCTTGTAATATCATTTACCTGTTTGAAATATTCACCAGACCATTTTACAAGCAACCAATTATCATTTTCCTTTCTATGTTTTAAATATTGTTTCATAGCCAGTAATAATGATTTATTTTTGCTAATATCTATTTCTTGTTTACCATACGTTTTTGCCGTTTTATATTTATTAAATATCAATTTTTTATTTTTCTTATCATACCAATTGTAATCATCTCTCTGTGGTTCATTATCATAATCCTCTGTAATTTTCATAAGTAAATAGTCTTGATTACGTCTGGGTGGTATGTCTGTATATAATGATATTAATAAATTATGTAATAGTAAATTATACTGTTTTTTATTTACTTCTTTGTCCTTGATTGCCCTTGCTCCTTTAATATATTTTTGTTTTATTTCTTCTATTTCATCTTCCTTTGGTATATCTTTCTTATCAATTGGATTTTCTTTCATATCACCTTTCAGAGTTAGAAATTCATTTGTATATTTCTTTAATGATAATTCATAGGTTTGTTTTGGTAATAATTTTAATATACCGATTAACGAACCATAATAACTCATTTGTGTATTCTTTTTCAGTTCAGAAATTATTTTCATTATTTTACTTGTTTTATTCAGGAATGTAAAAGATTTAATCTCTTTGCCTTCATTTAAAGTTTTTAGTCTCTGTAAATATAACTTGATAGTGCTTTGGCTCAATCCTGCGTCCATCATTTTTGTTGTAATCTTCTCAATAGCTTTACTCATTATATATTATATATTTTATATATATATTTTTTTTAAATCAATTTTACATTATTTATTTTACTTGAAGGATACAACAAAATAACCATGTTTAATTGAAAATTCATTTTTATTTTTCTTATTGTTTTCGTCTTTATGGAATTTTCCATTTATCATTTGATGTCGCTTCTTAAGGTAATATTCTCTCATATACCTCTTCCTGTTCTTATTCTTCTTTAATTCGTTTGTAGTTGAATTATTTTCTGTGTCCATTATATAAACATGGATAAAAAAAATATTTGTTTTGAATGTAAAAAATCAGTTAAAAATACTCAATCTAATATTGTATGTAGGAAGTGTTGGTTAAAATTAAGAGATAAAGATGATAGATATTTAGATTTTCTTTTTTGTAAAGACAAACAAGATACAAAAAAGACTACCATAATAGAGCCTGTTTATGATTTAGCCGGAAATTGTTTGCCTGATTAGATGGTAGGTTCATAAGGCTCTGTTCCTTCGGGAACTGCAAGATTATCTCCTATTTTTTTTACATGTTCTATTTTGTATATAATACTTGTTTCGTCATCTACATCGGCATTTATTAAATCAGATGTTAATATGTTTGATTTAATATGTGTAATCACAAATGGGTTAGTAACTGTAAATTTATAATCTGTTGCGAAACTAAATACAAAATCACTATTACTATATGCTCGATTTACAACAGCTATAACATTTTTAGGTTTACCATCTATCGTATAATTTATACCTTCTATTATATCACTTTCTATTAACCACATAGGAGTTGCTAATTTTTTTGGTAGTGCTGTTGCTAAAATATCATTTGGCTCCGATGCTATATTTATATTGGTTTTACCTCTTGATGTTGATAATGTCCATGCTGGTAAACTATTCTCATATGTAGATATACTGGGCACTAATGTGGTGTCGAAACGTGGATTGCTTGTTAATGGATACGAAAATTTAGTCACATTTTTTGTAGGTATAGGTGTATTATAAAATTTTTCTAATTGTAGTGCTAATGGAATACCATATTTATTTATAAAGTTCTTATATCTGAAACCTAATCGCCATAACAAGGATTGTGTAAATTTATCTTCAATATCCTTATCACTATACCAGTCTATTAATTGAGCATTTCCATCTAAATCAAATACACTTATATCGGTTATTCCCATACCAGCTTGTGCGTATCTATATATGAGTGTAGATGGTGAATATTTTAAACCGGCTGGGTTTACAGTTATTACTTCATTACCAGCACTTGCGTTTGCTTCTGCACCACTACCTTCTTCGTTTGTTATATAATTAGACCAGTATAATCTTTGAAATTTAAATCGTGCTTGTTGTTCATCAAATGTTAAAGTCATTTCAGGAGCACCTATGAATATATATTTTACTAAGTCATCAAAATGATTAGCACTTCCTCCTGTTATTACATCTGTAGATGATATTAAAGATAAACTCGCTGTTCTACTATATAATGAAAAATCAACAAGGAAATTACTACCAGCTTGTAATGGTTGTATAAGAATACTTCCACTATCAATAACAATTCCTATATTATACTGAAAAGGCGATGATGGTGTAAACTGTGTTTTTACAGGAACTACATTTATATTCAAATATTTAGCAGCTTCTTTATACGTATATGTAGTTCCGTTTATATTAACAACTTGGTCTGTCGCAATACTACAACCAAGTGTTTCAGAATTTACAAAAGCATTACCTACATAGCTTTCTTGATAAAATGATCGTGTTAATACTTTTAAAAATTGTGTTTGACTTGTTCCTATTAATGAATTTGGTAATTGTATATCTATTCCTGCACCATCATCATTTCGTCCAAATTGTAAATTCGTGAAAAATCTTGATTGATTTTCTTGTTTAAATAAATCATCTGTAGACAACAATTCACCATCTTCTAATTGTTTTTGAGAATGTAAAAATCCCTGTAATTTGATTAATGTAGCAGCATTATATGGTAAATTCGTAATTAAAGTAAACCCTGGCTCTATTGGTGTAAATGATAATGCCCTTGTATTTAATGTATATATTTCAAAATCATTTGCAGTATTCGGAGCATACTTTTCATTTAAATATTGGTTGTGTTTATTGCATCCTTCTGGATTGGAGCCAGAACATAATAAGCGGGAGCCCCAATAATGATAGTAAGGATTAGTTGATGCTAACGTAGATGTATAAGGTGTAGCAAATCCTACACCTGGTTGTCCATTTGAAAATGTGCGTGGTATAGCATATACACTTTCCATAGTTCCGCTTTCATCTGTTATATTAAAATCATTTGGATATAGTTTTAATCCATCGTCATAATATTTTTTATCCGATGTGGGTTGTAGCTGTATCACCCCGTTTAATGTAGTATAATTTGGGGTCACATTCGATTGATGTAGAGATTGTGTTAAACTTTTCGATAGGTTTTGTGGACTATTATATCCAGTTGGTGCATCTAAAATTATTTTTTTCGAAAAGAAATTCCATACTTGATATGCTGGATACATATTAGAATTATCTGCTGTTGGGTCATATAATCCAGCTCGTGGGTTTGGACAGAACGAGCCTAAATACAGAGGCTTACCACTATATTTCACACTTGCGTCATTTTTAGCATCAGTTGGTATATATTTACCATTATTATGTATATCGAAGCCATTACTCGTTGCGTAGCCATATCTACCTCTATGTGCGTTAAGTTCTGCTGTGCTGTTATAAAATGAAAAAGCTTCTCCTGAACCACTACCTTTCTTTAATGGCATCATTACATCATACATACAATTATGATTGATATATAGTAGGGTTTCTAATTGAATTTTATTTGTGTAAAATTTATAATTTGATATACGTTCTGGAATTTCTATCACTTCTGCACCACTACCTTGGGTGCCAACTGCTATAGCCTCCACAGAAATTGTATCTCCGACGTCAACCTTAACCCCATGATCGATTTGATTTATAAACTGTCCTGAATTAGCATTTTTAACATTGGCATTACCACGATTACAATATATTAATGTTGTATTGATTGTTTCGCTCATTTATTATTATAATGTATGGAGAGATTATTATATATAAAATTGAATGTATTTAAATCTATAAATATATATACTGTGATAATGAGTATATATATTATTCGTAGTATTGAACCTTCTATCAAAGATTGTTATATTGGGAGTTGTAAAGATATGAAAAAGATAAAGAATAAACATAAAACTAATTGTTATAATGAGAATAGACCTCATTATAATTCTAAACTATATAAATGTATACGAGCAAATGGTGGAATTGAAAATTTTGAAATAATTGAAATAGCTTCTGTGTGGAAAAAAGCTACAAAATCTTTAGTTCAAATAAAACAGGATTATATAGATATGTGGAAGCCAACTTTAAATGAAAGACGAGCATATACATCAGAACAACAGAAGAAACAACAGAAGAAAGAATGGAAAAATAATAATAAAGAACATTATAAACAATATTATGAAAAGAATAAAGATAGAATTAAAGAAAATTATAAACAATATTATGAAAAGAATAAAGATAGAATTAAAGAAAAATTCAATTGCGAATGTGGTGGAAAATATACAAATAAACGTAAAAAAGCACATTTCAGAACAAAGAAGCACCAAAACTACATATCTTCACTATCTTCATCACTTTCATCACTTTCATAATCTTCCACTTTGAAATTTTTAGCTACAGATTGATACTGTTTAAAATCTATTTCTTGTTCGAAATTTAAATACATTTGTGCTGGCATTCGTCGTGGATATAAAGTCAAAAAAGAATATTTTTCTTTACACAATTTTTTATAACAATACAAAAGGGTTCCCCTGTATATATCCCCAAGCTCATCTTGTAATTTTTGTAATTCATTAATATTAAATATCCCGAACATAAGAATAATACAATTACAATTATTACGCATTATAGTATTGCACGCTTTATAATTTTGAACACTTGTGATTAAATTTGCATTGACGTGTCTGTATCTGGTATTCCAGTAAGTATAACTTGATTTCGTTTTTAATACATCTAAACCAACACTATCATCAACGACAATACATAATCTATTTCTTTTTTCTTTTTCCAGCATAAGCTGACTTTCTTTCAAATTTTCTAATATTTTGCCATCAAATGTATCATAACAATCAAAACTATCAAGTAAAAATCTACTTGTATCGTCTAAATAAATAGACGGACTGAACACAATAACTCTATCGAAGCACCCCCTTGGTCTCGTCTTACTTCTGCCCCACATATTACGATTTAATAATAAATTATTAATTACACTCGATTTTCCACTTCCAGTAGTTCCAATTATTAAAATACTACTTCCATGATTTCGTGTTATTTCTGGTAATCGAGGGTCTAAATCTTTACTATCATCGGCTATATCTAAACTTTTCACAGGGTAGATCGTCAAATCGCTCATATTAATATAATTATATATTTTTTATTTGTTATATAAACATATTAGGCATACCTGTATTTTTCCTAAATTGATGTGCGAATGGAATTACACGTTCTCTTTCTTGTTTTCTTTGTAATGCTTCTTGTTTTTGTTTTTGTTCTTGTTGTTGTTTTAATTGTTGTTGTTTTAATTCCTTTTCCTTTTGATATTGACTTTTCAGATTTTCATATTGCGACATATAACTTGCAAATTGGTAGAAGTCCATATTATTATTTAGTTTCTGCTTTACTTCTTGTTTCTGGAAATTATTTAATTTAGATTTGGTCTCAGATACTATTTTCTGTGGTATTTCATTTTGTATTTCTTGTTGTTCCTTTTCTTTCTTTTCTTTTTCCCTCCAATACCGCTCACGACTTTTTTGTCTATTCCGTTCAGCTGTCTCTTCTCGTTTCTTTGCCTTTTCTATTTCTTTCAATCTCTTCTGTTCCGCCTTCTTTGCTTCTTTTTCTAATTTTTTTCTTTGTCTATACGTCATCGGAAGTTGCCCTTGCTCCTCATTTTTATCTGGTTGCCCTTGCTCCTTTATTATTTCATTTTCAACCACCTCAAACTTCACCTTGTTTTTAGTCTTGGTTTTCTTTGGTTTCTTATCCGAAAATATTTGCTCGTGTTCACTTGTTTGTTTTACAGCAGGTTTTTCTACTTCTTCTTCAATTTCCTTACCATTATCGTCTGATAATACCTCTTGTTGTTCTTGTATCTGCTCTTCTTTAATATCGACTAACAAACTCTTTGTTTTTTCACTAAAATTATCCATACTTTTTAAAATATCCCTATATTATATAATTAATTAACAGACGAATTATATAATATTTATTTAATGGTATACATACCTTTAGTAAAGGTATTGCCAAATTGCCCTATTACACTTTAACTTCAACATTTGATTGTGCTTCTAATAATTTCATTTTTTCAATTGTTTCTTCGTATTCTTTTATTTTCAGTTTCATTATATGTTTATTTGATTTCTTATGAATATGCCTTAATTTATTACTAACTAATTCACCACATTCACATAATTTTCTTTTTTTCCAGTATTTCTCTAAGGTGGCTCTCCATCTTTCCGGATTACGTTGTCTATATAATTTTGCTTTTTCGGCGGAAGTCATTTTTTTTGTATTATCCATAGTAGTATAGTATATATTATGTGTTATATCTTTAAATTGTTTAACATATAATATGTATATTAAGGTATATATAAGAACATCAGAACAGACAAGAACACGTTTTCGTATACCTACTATATATTTTCATTTTTTCATGAGAACTTTATGAAAAAATGTGCTTGTCTGTTCTTACGTTCTTGTTTATAACCTTCTCAATATATTATATATCTACTAAACATTCCGCTTGAAAAGTAAAACCTTTCCAACCTCCCTTATTTTGTTTTCCACCAGCATATCCACAACTCAACCCCCTATCATATTTAAAACCTAATCGCCCTAATCCATCTTTTACATCACTAAATTTTAAATTCATATGTTTAAAATCTAATAAGCAATTTTCCATTTCTTTTTTTGAATATCTATAATCTTCACCTTTCTCAAAATGTTGATTAAACCAACAAGTAAATATATCATTATCCTCTGTAATATCATTTTTTTCATCTTGAAAATCTTGTGGATATGGTTTAATACCTTCTTTATAATATAAATTAGCAGATTGAAATAATAATTCAATAAGAGCATATTTATAATGTTTTATTATTTTTTTAGATAGTTCAGTATCACCTTTGAAACGTAAATTTTCATAATCGTCCTCTTCTGTATTTTCACTAAACTCACTATTAAATTTCAATAATTTTATTCTCTTTTCCATTCCACCATCATTATCATATTTTGGTGTGTGATTGGTAATCATAAATAATTTAGAAGTTACCTTTAATGTAGCAGTTTCACCAAACATTACTTTATATTCAATCGATCGACCATCAGCATACTCTTTTAGAAATGATGTATCTAATTTGTTCGTTGTTAATTCATCAATCCATACTATTCTTTTGCCGTGTAGACTTGCTATGAACTTATGTTTATCATTTGACTTTTTCATAACTAAATCTCTATTTGATTTAGATACATATATTGGGAATATCTCTCCCAAAATATCTAAAAATGTAGTTTTACCATTATTACCCTTTTCACCAAAGAAGAAATATAATGCTTTTACCTTAGAACGTCCTGTAATAGAATGTCCGAGAATTGATAAATAATAATCTAAATGTTCCTGATTAGCATTACATATTTTATATAAAGCATCTCTAACATATTTTTTATCTTCTTCATTACTTGGTTCATAGTCATAATCTAACGTTTTACTTACAAAATCATTATCATATATTGGTCTAAACTCATTATTTTTCAAATCATACAATCCATTTTTAAAACAAATAATATCAAATTTACTGTCCAACTTATCATAAAATGATTTATCATATAACGCAACTTTGCAGTGCTTTTCAATACATGATAAAAAACCTGATGATGAACTTGTTTTAAACGCTTTATTGTATTGTGTTATTAATTTTCTTAATTTATCCTTTTCTTCATTATTAGTTTCCTCATTAACCCTATCCGCCATTTTACAAACACTATGGTCTAAAAACTTATGAATTAAATTACCTATATAATATCGGATATTATCTGCCTTTTCCCACAATTGTGTTTTTTTATTTAGAATAAAGAAACGTTTTTGAGTATAAACAACTTCCTTACTCATAATAGGCAACAATATTTTTATAATTTGAGTTTCACCTTTATTAAAATCTTCAAGCGAAATAAAATATTTTGTATCTAAAAATCGTTTTTTGTATTCAATCCATTTATCAGGTTTATTAGCTTTAATTATTCCATAAATAATTTCAATAGGATAATATCTACAATGGTATTCCTCCCACTGCATAAGTGCATTTATTTTATTATCATCTTTAAATTCCATATTTAATTGTCCCCAATCATAAAATAGTTTGAATGGATACTTATTATTTTTCAACGTAAGACCAATCTTGCTATAATCTTTAAATGAAATATTTTCATTACCTAAATATTCAAATAATAAAATAACAATAGGGTCTATTGAAGAATAATTTTGATTTTGTATATTTATTAGAGGTAATGCTCCCTTGCTACTCTTCTCATTTTTTTTTGCTTTACTTTTCAAAGGTATATCATTAGGTAAATCAATTTTAATTATTTCTTCGTCTCCATGTATTATAGATTGAATAATTGTTTTTTTTATTTCACCTTTTTCCCCCAAAAACTTCCATACTCTATCTTTTTGTTGTGGTATTTTATATGAACTCATACAGCTCATTAATTGTGTTGTTGTTCCATATACACTTGTATCTATCCCACCAAAATAATTATAATAATCTTCAAAACATTCATCTTTCAATTTTTTCTGAAATACATTTTCACAATAATATTTACATTCTTTCATATTTCTACATAGTTTCGTATGGTCGGTAATACGATATGAAAATTTATGTTTTATTTCTTTTTCTCCATTCTTTTTAATTTTCAAAGCTTTGTAATGATTACGACACATAATAGGTAAATTTGGAAATAATTTCTTAAGCGCAATACTTATATCTTCACATATATCATTAAATTCACCTTCATCATCTTCTTCAAAATATCCATCTAAATCTATATAAGGGTGTAAAGGTTTATCTCCATCAAGTGCTTCAAAATAATTATTTTCAAATTCCAAGCATTCCAAATCAACCCATTTTCTTTTATTAACTTCATTTCTTAAACCCTCATTCACTAATACTTTTAACGTCGTCGCACACATATATATAATATATACAATATATTATATCTTTAAATCAATTTTAAATTAAATATATAATATAGTTATTTGGTTATATTACCAAGAAGTAGAAACTGAACCGTATGTATCGAGTGAGTTAAAATGTGGAGTTACTAACAAACCTTTTTGAGCCATATTTTTTGGTTGTTGTGGTATAGGAACTGATGGTATATCTTCTTTCGTGGGTCCACGGATTTCTTTAGCAATTGTATCAGCCGCCTCATAAACACCAAATGCAGTAGCAAATAATCCTCCAATATTCAATAAAAATCCAATTGGGGCTAAAACTCCTGTAGCATCTAATGCTGTTCCCGCAGCTTCCAAACCAGCTGATACTCCTTCCGCCGCTGCAGTTGCACCTTCTGTTGCAGCAGATGCTACATCACCAACAGCTGAACTTACATTTTCGGCTACATCACTTACAGCACTTGAAGCACTTTCACCCAATTCACCCGATTGTGTTGCTAATTCACCTGCTTCACCTCCTTCCTGCTCAGCCATCTCTTCACCCGCTTGGAACCTACTTTCTAATTCATCTTCATCAACTGGTTTAGGTTGTTGTTCTTCTTCTTCAACTGGGTATTTTTCTTCACCTTCTTCTCTAAATGATTGTTGTTCTTCCTCTGGTTGTTCTTCTTCTCTTGAACCAAGTTTCTGTTTTTGCCTTTCAATAAATGATGCTAAATCATCTTCTTCACCTGTTTCCTCATCTACTACTCTTTGACCAGACTGTTTACCACTTTTACCAACTTCTTCATTCAAACTGGGTGCTTTTTTAGATGGTGTAACTTCACCACCCTTTGCGTTTGCTTTTATAGATTTCTTCCAACTCAATCCCATTTTTCTACCGAGTTTTCTATCTAATTCTTTGAGAGACCTTCCACCGAACTTTTCAGCATATTTGTCCGAAAATTTATAATTGTAGGCTTTATTTCCATAAGTATCAAGAGCTTTTGTTGCTCCTACGATACCGAAATTCTGGGCGACATTCTCAATATTTTTTGTTGTGAATAACTGCTCCGCTTGTTCTTTTAACTGTTTATTCATACCAATTACGTTATCTTTATCAGCTCTATACCTCGATAATTCTGAATTTATAGTTCCAGCATCCGTAGCATAACCTTCAAATCCAAGCATTTTATATTAAATAATTATATTAAATTTATTTTACAACATTAATATTAATCGTATTTGTATTTTCTGAGGAACTTTCTGTTTTCATCAGATTATGATTTTCATTTCCAACTGGCTTTTCTTTTTCTTCTTCATCTCCTTCTCCTTTTAATAATTTAATTAATTTAGTTAATATACAATCTGAACCTTCAAAGCATTTTACAAGACATTCGCTAATTCCGTTGTTCTGTCCCTTCAAAAATGGTAGTATTTCAGATATAATAAATAATGATGATACTGATGCTAAACTAACAATATAATCTATACAAACTTGTTTATCATGATCACTTAATTCAGTATCAGTCGTATTATTCATTTTTTTAGATTTATATTTAGGTTTGATTTTAATATTTTTCATATTTTCATCTCTTGTGCAGTATCTCAAATTACATAATCTATTATCCTTTTTATTCCTATTGATATGGTCTATTTGGTAATATTCTTTCCTTTTATTATCGAATGGTCTATTTCCTACAAAAACTAACATAACTAATCGGTGGACTTTAAAAGCGTATCTTCTCTTTTTTATATATAAATCCACCTTATCATATCCACGCATATCGTAATTTAATTTCAATAATTTTCCGTGTTTATTTTTTACTCGTCCCATATCAGAAACTTCATATGTATTATATGATTTCCATGTTTCCATTTTATTGTTTTATTTAATCTGGCTATATATTTTGTATTTATGATAGAAACGAATTACCATAAATATTTATATGCGAAATAACCAGCACTATAATATTTTTTAAACGAGGGAACTTCCTTTGCGTGTCTAGCTCTATACGCTTTTCTACGTTCAGTATCATTTGTATCTTTTGAGGAATATAAACCAAGTGCCTTATCTTTATATTGTGGATACCTTACATCTCCGAATGGTATATTTTTTTCTCTACCAGTTTTTTTATTTTTCAATTCAGCGTAATATTTCTTCGGATATTTACCTTTCTTAAATTTCACAAACGTATATTCAGATTTGGGAACCTTACTCATTTCAATTTATATATAATCTCTCTATAAAATAAAAAATAAATTATGTATCAACCTACCAGTCATTCCAAATATCATTATACAACCACTTTATACGAAGAAGAAGATACAGAAACGATACTTTCAAATTTGTGTTATCCCATTTCGGATAAGCGTAAGCGAAGATTAAAGAAAAAACAAAGAAGATTAAATAGACGTATGAAAAATACATACTTTAAAAGAAGCGTAGAAGAAAAGTGGTATGAAAATCCGCATTACCAGTCAGACACAGATTACGTTATGATTGATTTAGGCTATTACTAATATAGTTCTTATGTTTATTTGTTTTTAAATGTTTTTGTTTATCTGATTTTCTTACTATACTACCACAATCACATGCAAATGGTTCTTTCTTTTTCCGATTAATTATATCTTTATTATTTTCATAATATTCTTTATATTTATCTCTATTTTCCCTCCAATATTCTTTCTTCCTCACACATAGTATATCTCTATACTTTTCATAGTATTCTTTATTATGTCTTTTATCATGTTCTTTCTTCTGTTCTTCTGTTCTATATGCTCGTCTTTCATTTAAAGTTGGCTTCCATATATTTATATACTCCTGTTCTATTTCAACTAATGATTTTGTTGCTTTATCCCACACAGAACCTATTTCAATCATTTCGAAATTATCCCACCCACCATTTGCTCGTATGAATTTATATAATTTATAATTATAATGAAGTCCATTCTCATTATAACAATTAGATTTATGCTTTGTCTTTCTAACTTTAAAATCTTTACAACTACCAATATAACAATCAGTAATATTTTCATCTTTTGACCTAATAATATATATACTCATAATTAACACTATATATTATTAACAAATTTTTAAATCAATTTTTCATTTAATACATTTCAGACTTTGTTTTATATACCGAAGTCCCTTCACATCATCTATGGAGAGATAAATTCGTCTTCTGTCTTCAATAATTTGATTATTATTATCCATAAAAATTGTATAATTTTGAACTCCGTAATTATCTGTATGGTTCAATCCTAAACTGTGTATAATTTCATGTAATAAAACGTTGTGTAATGTGGTAGGTGTTTTCAATAATTTATAATTTATTATTATATCAGTTTCATTTGTTCCATATAATTTTGTATATCCAAAATAATTATCATCTGTATAAGATACTGATATAGTATTAATGTCATTTTGTAATATTGGAATTGTGCTTGCTGTTGATGGAGAGATTATACATCTATGAATATTAAATTGATTTATATAATCACAAACCTCATGTGAATAATCTCTCAACGGTTCTTGAACATAAAATTCTTTTGTAAAAGAAGTAGGAATGTAATGATTTAATAACTCATATCCACATACAATTGGTATAATAAAAAATAAATATTTTATCATTTTATATTATATATACAAATTAATATTCTTGTGTATCTTCTTCTACATTTTTCTTTCTTTTTCTAACAATCTTTTTCTTTGGTTCTTGTTCTTCTTGTTCTTCTTCCTTAACTTCTTCCTTTGGTTCTTTCTTTGTTTTTCTCATAGAAGAAAAATTATCATAATGTGCAGCCATTTTCAGTGCACTTTCTCGTGTTTTAAAAACCTTCTTACTCATCTCTTTCTTTGTTTTGTTATACAATCCAAATTTTCCATCTTCTTGCTTTTTTACAACAAATGGCATATATTAATTATAACATATTCCTATATATTATAATGAATGATTTAACGCAATAAAGGAATTTTATATTCTTTTACAATATCTTTATCTACGGAACGAGCATTTCCACCAAATAAAACGCTATACAACCGTGCTTTTCCCCACGATTGTGGAGTTTGGTTAGGACGAGAACCACTTGAATAATAAGCTCCTTGTCCTTTTTTTATTATTTTGTTTAAACCAGTAGTAGATACTCCTGTTTTTTTTGATATATTTGAAATAGATGTATTACCATCAAAATATGATTTGGCTTTTGTAGTCCACTTACTTTCTTTACTTTTAACAGATTTTACTTTGGGTCTTTCTTTTCCTTCTTTAATGGATTTAACTTGCTTTGCTTTATCTGCTTTGGTTAAAGATTTCGGAACATACTTCTGATTTAATCCTGTTTGTTTATCCTTCTTCGGAGCCATTTGTATTATCATTAGATAATCTTTTTTTTGCTATATTAAAATATTCCTCATTTAATTCTATTCCTATAAAATTACGGTTTAATGATTTACAAGCAACTCCTGTTGAACCACTACCCATAGTAGGGTCTAAGATTGTTTCACCCTCATTTGTATAATATTTTATTATCCACTCTAATACATCTTGTGCTTTTTCTGTTGGGTGATTTCTTTTTCCTTTATTATTACACATTTTTATTATTGAACGTGGTAATGGTGGTTCGTAAAAAGTATGGTTTTTTCTTTCAAATTTACCATATATAGAATTATCAATATGTTGTCTTCTGTGTATAGATTTAACAGAATGGTTTTGTTCTATATTGTATGTGGGTAATCTTTTGTAAAAAACTAATAGTAATTCATGTTCTCTCATGGGCATTCGTTTGCTATTCAAATAGCCAACTACGTTTGATTTTTGGACACATATGTCGTATCTGAACATTTTTCTATTTGAATTTATTATATCAACTGCGAGTTTCATATCACAAAAGAAAAAGAATGGTGTATGATCATTTCTTGATATTCTTTTCATTTCTTTCCATAAGTCTTCTAAATTAATTTTAATATCCCATTTACAAGCGGTATTTCCATAAGGAAGATCAGAAATAAAACAATCGACTGAATTATTACTTATATCTTTTAATTTTTCAATACAATCTCCTAAAAATAACATTTATATAACATAATATAATTATTCGACAACTGTGACGAGACCTTGTGATATATTCATTATTTTTTGAACTACCGAAAACAAACGATATGTTCTTTCAGTTACTCCAGCAATTTGGTCAGCAGTAGTAGCCGTTCCTTTTTCTGTATAAATAAGTGGTTGATTAGATACTCTTATACCTTCACCATAAGCATTATCTAATTTTATTCCTAACCAATTCTGACTGGCACATTCATGACTTTGAAGATGTGAATTAGAAGCTCTTTCGGTAATACCTTCACCATTTGCAGGAATAACTCCAGTTGTTTGGTCAGTTTGATTTTTCCATGTATATAGATAATCACATACTACAAGTGGCACACCCTCTACTTGGTCAGCTTCACTTTTCTGAAATCCACGATTTTTAACTGGTAATGAATACATGTTTTTACTATCTATTTTAAGTTGATATTCACAACCAAGGCGTAATTCAGAAGAATTATAAACAGAAGTATTAGACGCTTTAGTAGCATCTTTCAAGATAGATAATTCTTTTTGAACAACAACAGATTTTACTTTCCTTGAAGCAAGAGGTATTTGTATATCGTTTGTATAAGCCCCAACACCAAATGCCTTGGAAGTTTGTTGAACTATCAAATCATCGTATGAAAGGTTATATCCACCTTTATTCATAATAACGTCTTCCATTTCTTCCATAAGGTCATCATAAAACAAATAATCACAAAGTAAAAATAAATCTTTTTCGACAATAGTAGAAACTGATTTTTTGTAATTATCGGCAGTAACCAAGTTATTTCCAGCTGTATCAAAGCGGTTCCACATAAATCTATTTCCGTATGAAGATGGTGCAAATTCAATAACCAAAGCAATTTCTTCCTTAATAGCGAATAGAGGTAGATTTACACCAACAAGAGCTGGGATTAATTGACTTAAAGAAATCATAAAAGAAGGTGTAGTATCTTCATTAGCTGTAATAAGACGTTTTTGTTTATCACTAACTGCTGTTTTAGCTACAGATTGTTGACCAGCATTTGTATTAGTATCAAAAATAGAACAATATTCGGAACTTCTCCTACCGAGTTGTCCATAGGGTGCGGCAAATCCACGAGAGCGTATAGCATCAGCAGAGGCAGGAGCGATAGCATCAGAAGCTGAACCCATAAAAACATCATTACCAGCTTGTTTAGGTGTAGCAACTCGTTCTTTATAATCATTAGAAAAATGTATTCTTTTCCAAGTATTCCAGTTTCCAGTAGATTGTTGGTCGGAAACTCTTTTACCTCCAATTGTAAGATATGCTCTTTGTATCATAGCCAAAGCTCCCGTAGATGTAGGATAAAAGGAATTAGTATCTACTCCTGGAAATGCTGAATTTTCCACAATTTGTGAAATATGTAATTGACTATCACTTGACAGAATACCAGATTTAGGAAAAACAAATCGAGCTGATTTTTGTGTGAATACAACAGGGTCGATAATATCAGTTTCAAGCCTTTGATTTTCTGGGCGATTTAAATAACCAACTTTAAGAACATCAGGTGTAGCGTTCATCATAATTATATGTATATTAAGATTATATTTTTTTCGTTAAACATTTTATTTAATTTGGGGGTTACGCCCCCCTACGACATTTGGCAAAACCTTTCCTAAAGGTTTAAGATAAAACAGAAACCGAACCATTATCAAATACAATAGTGTTCTGATGAAGAACATACAAATACAAACTATGAGGATTTAGAGCTTTTCCTTGTGGAAGTGTAGATTGTATCCTTAAAGCAAATGGTCTTGTCCTACAATCTTGTCCTATTTCTGTAATATGGTCATAACATAAACCAATATTGTATTGTTGGAATTTATCCTCTCCTACAATTGCGTATCTTGACCTATCAAAACGTGGTTGTTTAGCAGTTAAACCGTAAGGATTAGAAAGTTCAGTTTGAATAGATTTTATCAAATTACCAGCAGACCAACCTTCACGAATAGCATTAAGTTCAATTTGATTTTTAACACTATCAATAGTGCCGTTTTCTTGTGAGCCTTCACTATCGATTTCAAAATCATAACCAACACGAACCCCACCAATTGTATAAGTATAACTATCAATATTTACTGCGTTATTCAAAACCCCTGTATCATCATCATATAATAATTGTTGAGTTCTTGAACTATCGTAATTATAGTTATTAACCCATTCAGATGGTATCATATTACCAATAACAGCAATAGTTTTAGCTGTATTGAATAGTAAAGAGAGGTTATGATCGTTAGATACAATAACGTTGTAAAATGATGAATATGAGTTATAAGTCATTTGACCCTTAGTCATAGAACGTATAGCATTTTGCCCTTCATTATCTGGTAAATCAACTTCAAAAGATAGTGTAATATCAGACAATTCATAATATGCACCACCATTTGCTTGTCCTGCGGTAGAATTAGCATTACGTTGTTTATTATTATGAATAACGAAACTATCTTGTGCCAAAGTTATAGTAATCCTATGACCTTGTGTAATCCACATATTAATAGGTTGTCCCTGTAAATATCCACAATTCAAAGGAACACTAAAATCAAATGACCTATCGCATTTTTTAGCAGTAGATACGTCTTTTGATAAACAACCATAATGAGTATCCACCCCATTCAAATAGTTTTTAGTGCTTTCATTTAATGGTAATACAGAGGACATAAGACGATTGTAGTTTTTAATACTGCTGTATGTAGTTCCACGTAGAGAACCAATAGTAAGAGTTTCAAAACAACTCAAAATACCAGTTCTGCTATCAATAAAAATATCTCCTGTTGGAGTTTCTTTTAAAAAATTAGTAGCATTTGTGGGTGCATTTCCATTTCCTTGTTTTAGTGTAAATGTTCCATTAATACGGAGACTTTTACCGTTCATAATAGCAGGTAGTTGTGGTAGTTCAAAAATCATCTGAGATAGACCATTTCTGGAAGGAGCAAATACACCTGCACCTAAATTCGTAGGGAGAACTTGGTATATCTCTCTTGTGCTTTTCGTAGCGTATTTATTCGACATTATATATTATACATTTAATATAGAAATTATAATTTATTAAACATATACTTTTTTAGACTTCAACCATTTTACCTTCTTTAGAAACAATCAATTTTCTATAACCAGCAACATAATTAATAAACAATTTATTTTGTGTTGGTGTTCCATATTCAATACGGAGAGATAAATTACCATCATCAGCCAAGTTGTAAACTCCTCCAAATCGAGCAAGTGGTCTACCAATAGCAAATGAACTTTCTTGATAATCAAGGTTCTTTACATGAATTTTACTTGATGCCAATGACTTTTCAAATTCATAAGATGCTACTTGTGCTATTTTACTAATAGTTTGAGAAATAGGGGTTAAATCAACTTTTCTTGTAGGTTGAAGCTTGTTTGCAACAACGTATTGATAATTATTAGCATCATCAACAATAGTATTATTATTATCAGTAAGTAGTGAATTAGCTGAACTATTAGCAACTGGTAAAGTAAATACACTCAAAGCTCGTTTATTTATAGTAGGCATATTAATTTGTATTTGTTGTTCTGTTGACGTAACGTTATTTCTATATATATCCCATGTTAAATATTCAATTGATGCTCCTTCATCAGTCATCGTTTGTTTTACAAGTTTATCAATATATGACTGAGGAGGCTGTGCTGTTTTCAAAATCAATCTAACATCAGAAACTTCAAAAGAAGGAATAGCTGCTTCAATATCAGATTTTCTAATAAAACAAGTATTACCATCAACTACACCACCAACCCCAGAACCACCTTGGAAAGCATCACCATTTGCACCTGAACCATCAAGATTGACAGTTATAGAACATGCACCGCCCGCATTTTCACCTGAATTACATGATAAACTTTCAATTACACCTAAACTAACTGGTGCACCACCTGCTGCTGGTATACCATATAGAGTTGAGCCGACCCTCAAGTTAGCTGCACCAACCAGTTGATTTTTCACAAGTTGCATACCAGCTACATAAGAAGCAGCTGTAGATACACCTGCGATTACTTGATTATAACCTGGGTTCAATTCAGTATATAATGTAATAGAAGTGAGTGGATTAGCAGTATTAGGTGTAGCAGTAGCAATACCAAATCTGCAACTATCATTAGATGCTCTGCCAGTAGTTGTAATTAAAGTTCCGTCATCATTTGTTATTCCGTTCAAAGTCCATAGTTGAAGTGATTTATCGGCTTTATTCAAATCGATTTCCACTCTGAGACCAGACGTCAACATAATAGGAAACATTTTTTCAGATGGTGAACCAAGAATACCACTATACAATCTAAAAGCCACTTCACACGTATTAGCATCAGTTGAATAATCAGTAGTGACAGAATATGAAGCTTTATTTCCAGTTAGATATTGATGATTAAATAATTGTGATTGGTCAGTATTCCTACTTGGCTGGTTGTCATATTCAATCCCGTCAAAGTCTCGACTTCCATATTCGAGTAATTCAGTTAAACCACGTTTATTTCTAATAGTAGTATTCTCAGAATAGAAATGTAGTTTTTCAGCTAATTCAGAATAATTTTGTATGTTTTCGAGTTGTGTGCCGTCCATGTCGTATATCCTAATTGCATCGATAAGACTGTGTATACCACATCTTTTACTAAAGGTGACAAGACTTGGACTATTTTTAATGACCACCTTAAAATTAAGTGAGGATTGCCTTGGGTCAACAAAACTATTGAACGGCTGTATCTGAAATCTAATCGTTTGCCCGTCCTTATAGCTCTTTTGATGGTCTGACGGGCTGAACGTAGATTTACTCGGAATTGCGTTTTGAAAATCCGAAGCTTGATACGACATATTTATATATTGGTTCAATAAAAATAAAAAATTAAACAAACGAAAATTGAATTATAATTATACTTTATTTTCAATAAATGATTTATGTTTATTACTTCTGAAATGTCGTGCTTTATCCTCTCTTCTTAATGTAGAACCACATTCACATGTAAATTTTACTTTCTTTTTCTCACTTATTTTATCTTTATTTTTTTCACGATATTCTTTACTCCATTCTTTATTATATTCTTTCTTCTGTTGTTCTGTTCTATATGCTCGTCTTTCATTTAAAGTTGGTTTTAGTTTATCGATATATTCTTGCTCTGTTTGGTATAATCTCTCCACATCACAAGTATCAATTTGTTCCATAATAAAACTATCCCACCCACCATTCGCTCTTATGAATTTATAGAGTTTATAATTATGATGAGGTCTATTCTCATTATAACAATCACATTTATGTTCCTTCTTTCTCTTTTTAAAATCCTTACAACTACCTATATATGTATCGTTGAGAGATTGTTCAATTGATTTAATAATATATATACTCATAACAGCATTATATATTATTCTAATTTTTTTATATCAATTTTATATTAATAATTATTCATATCATTTTTTATCATATCATCTTTACAGCGAAACATCAGCACAACATCACTATCATTACTCATAAAACGACAAGGTAAATTCTCATCATCACAGAATTGAATATCAAGCCTATTCAATGTAATACTATCAGCATTATTTAAATCAATCCAGATTAACCGAGGGGATTGGTCACAAAAAAATCTATAATTAACATAATCATATACTTTCCCAATACAAAGACTATTTATTACTTGTATTGTTTTATTTTGTGAACTCACAACTCCATTCTGTGATTGAATTGGTAGATTGGTTAATTGAACGTGTAAATTAAATAATTTGCTATTTACATCTAAATCGTCTGTTGCTGTTAAACTAATCACTTTGGTTGCACCATCTACAACCCCAGTTGTAATTAATCTTCTCTGATTAGGTTTCACATATCCTAGTGAATAACCTAATTCCAATCCATTTGGATTAAACCTTTGATATAATACTTCTCCGCCATCAATAGTTTGTTTTTGACTTAATATTTCTCTTGTATCTTCTTTTGTTTTCAATTCTACTGAAAGTAGTTTCACCATGGTATTTTCACCAAATTTATAATCATATACTCCTAAATTAGTAAATGTATTATTGAAAGTCAATGTTGATGCTTCGCCGTTATTTACAAAAATAGGGGACGAAATATCAGGAACTTGATAATTGAATTCTAATGGAAGCATACCATCATTATTAAAAAACTTAGTATCTTTTGAAGATGGGTTATTATATGCTCTAAAATTTATATCATTTTCTTGAGCTGGAACAACCGACCGTTCTGTAATTCGTGGATTATAATAACCTTTTGTGCAAGTTTTAAAATCAGCTCTAACATTTAGCCCATTTGAAGAAGCAACAGGAAATTGATTTAATATCATATCACCCATGTAAGTTGGAAAAAATAAATCACGCTCTACACCAGCAACATTTTTCATATTCATAGAAGCTAACAGGCACCATTGCGTTGTTGGATTGAAATGTGCAGGGTTAAATGCACTGGGATCATCTAAATATGGTGTATCAGGTTTTAGAGTTAAATTCCAACCATCATCAGTAGCACTATTATCAGAAGTAAAACCAAATCTTACATATCGTGCATTTAGGTTCAAAGTATCAGCAATAACTCCACCAAGTGTAGCGTATCTTGTAGTTGTTGAAGGGAATATCCAACCAGGGTGGGAACTTGAATTATCCCAAGTAGAACCAGCAAATGATGTAGAATAGGGATATGATTGAGTAGCAGAGGCTTGAAAACCAGTTAAATTAGCATTTGTATAAGTTAATCCATCATTTGATGTTTGTATAGATAATCGGTCATACATAGCGAATGTAGAATGTTCGAAACCAAAAGAATTAATCAACATGGTGACCGTCTTACCTACACCAGCATCAAAAACAATAAAATAATCTTCACCACTTGAATAATCAGAACCTGCACCACTATCTGTAAATGTTGTATTATTAGTTAATGTTCTTGTAGTTCCATTTGTTGTATCATCTAATTCTACTGTTTCAGATGTAGGACTTGGGACTGGGTCTGCTGTTGATGGATTAGGATTAGATTGTATAGATGGCGCATACGGTTCATCAATTGAATTATTGTATGTTCCAGCCAAACCCTCAACAGACAAAGTATATTCAATACACATCTGATAAGGGTTAATCCATCTAAATCTGAAAAACAACATAGCGTCATCTTCACCACCTTCATTATCATAAGTTTGAATATGATAATTAGCACCTGGGGCAAATATTACAGGGTCTTCCCCCTCAGGCACACATGTGTTTACCCCTCCTGATAATGCTTCAATATCTAATTTTTTATTACCTATAATTTCATAAGCTGAGCTCGTTTCATCAGCTCCTAAACTTGTATCCATAAATTCAGCATAAACTACTGTTTTATTAGAAGAACCAACATTAAATTCTTCTTCAATTCTCAAACCGAATAAATATCGTGGAAATGCTCCCCCAGGTTCATCATCATAAAGACTATCATTCAAATCACATATTGAAACAAAATCTTGTAATACTTCCTCTAATGTATTACCTACAGATACACGTTTAATCATTTCAATAGAATGAACCCCAACAAATGTAGGTGCAATACCTGTAAAACCAACTTTAGAAGTTCCGTATGTAGTAGCATCATAATGCTGGTCTGCTAAGGCTTGAGATGTGTTTGAAGGCGCCCATATAGCATAACCGCCTGAATTTAAATGACCAATATATTGATGTCCGCCATTATTTGATTTTTGAGGATCAGATGATGGATTTACATTTCCAACAACACGACGAATACCTGTAGCAGTTGTAATCAGACCATATTGACGTTCATTATACTCAGGCATATTATTAGTATCTGAAGGGGTAGTAAAGTCATACGATGTATTTGTAGCTAAATCACAAGTCAAATAACCAGTATTATAATAATTAGCAGTTCCAGTATAAATATTATCTAATCCATCTGTATCATCACTAACACGACCAAGTAATAAACCTTGAACTGAAGGAGTATCAAATGTAGCATTTCCAGCAGGACTATTAAATTGATATGTAGTTAAATCAGTATGGTATTTTGTAGAATATAATTCATTCCAGTTTATTCCAGCAGGATATGTTCCACCAGCTGACCCAACCCAAGAAAGTGCATCAAAAGTTGGATTTTGATTAAGAGCATTAAAATCGAGGTTGAAATTATCAACTCCTGTCGTTTGTGTAGCTGTTAATTGCACTTTATCCGTATCATTATCATAATAAAAATTATAACCGAAATCAAATGCTTTATTTAATGAAGTTCCTACTAATGTTTCCTCGGCTTCTAATTTGTTTGTAAACATATCACTAATCCCATACTCGTTTAGTGGTTCAATCAATTGATTAACAACTTTTGAAGGATTACCAATTTCATTAATGTCTTCTGAAATTAACCTTATAGGATAATCAAGTTCTTTCATTCCATTCAACCATCTCATCGTTCCTTTACCTATACTTAAATCATCATCAATATTGAAAGTAGATGAAACATAAGCTACTTGAGAATTTGGTTTTAATTCAATAGGCTGAGTAAGATAATTAGAAAAAGCATATGGCTTGTTTGGATTATGTCTTGTATTTTTGGCTTGTTTATCTCTTGATTTAACAAATACTAAAGACATGTTAATTTTATATTTTGTATAGAGAGATAATATAAATTAAACAAATATGGAAAAGGCTAAAAATTTTTACAAACAAAAGTTAAGACCGAAAAAGAAACAATTGAATAATACAGAAATGAAAAAACCATTAATAAACTGTCCGATCGGAGATAATCAAAAGAAAGAGTATGATTGGTGTGCTTATAAACATACATATAAGAAGAAAGAACCTCCAATCATAGAGCACTCAAAGGTATTCGGTTAATAATAAAAAAAGATGAAAATAGCGGTTGATGTGTATTTATTTATTATATATAATTATTTAATTAACCATTCATACATCGCATCTCTGTTCCGTTTTTTTTGAAAGTAATAACCATAACCCTCCACCATAATCTCGAATATTTTAAGTCCTGCTAAATCAATCTGAAAATCTGAACCTTCAGGTGGAGAAAATACCAAACTATACCATTTTGATTTACCATTCATAGTAAGAGTTAAATTATTCTCTTCATGAATTACAATTTTATTTTTTTTAATCATTTTCTTAAATCTCTTAAATTCAGGTGTCATATATTTTTTATCTACCCAAATCAATTTTTTCTCTTGTTTATGATATGTAAAACAAGGAGCATCATGTTTTTCGGAAATGAAATCTCTTAAATCCTCATCTATACTATCCCCATTATCGCCACCATCACATATAACCTGTATAATATTTGCTGCTTCACCTCCTAAATATTTATCTTCACGACGATACTGATTGTATAATTTTTTGATGTCCTCTTTCACTTCCTTATCATCGTTCATTTTATCGTCCAAGAATTTTATACGATTATTTAATACTTTGTTAGTATTTATTTGGAGGAAAATTTCTTTAGTCTTTTTTACATGCATCAATAATTTGTATGGAATTTGTATTTTATTATCACAAAACATTTTCATAGCGTTCGTTGAAAGATAATAAAATATAATTGGGCAGCCATATTCAGATACTTTGTTTTGAATTTCTTTTACCAATTCGATTTCTTCCCATTTAGAAGCAGAAACGCTCATTTTTAATATTTGTAATAATTTTATATAGCATACTACTACATAATTTTCCATTCAATTTTACTTTAATTATAGTCTATAATTAAAACTGCGATTTAGATAGAATGATAATATAGAATATGTTGGGAT
>WLWF01000923.1_pt1 | contig 26780 bp, 30 predicted proteins | sample 6718331 | NCBI WGS metagenome assembly WLWF01 (sample SAMN12718692, study PRJNA515312) | sponge metagenome | isolation source: marine sponge | host: Mycale hentscheli | place: New Zealand: South Island, Marlborough, Capsize Point | collected 2003-05-01
AACTAACACGTTCAGGAAAGAAAGGTGTACTACCTGCACCATTTCCTTCTCCTTTATATGAACTGAACTTAATTAAATCCTTGTCATTAAATGATATTTTTTTATCTAAATTAGGTGTAAAATCTTGCATAATTTAATTTTTATGGATGAGGATAACCATTATAAGCTACTATCCATCCTTCAATTGTTTTTCCATCTTGATCACCTTCTGGATTTGTGTAATCAATGATTGGGGCTTGTAATGTAGGTGCTACACATGGGTAAGATAAAGTTGTAAAATCTTCAAAATCACAAGGTAGACCATTTATAACAACACGTATTTTGTAAGGAATTCCTTCCAGTAATCCACTAAAGGAACCATTAGGATTAGTACTTGTAATACTTAATGCTTGTGTAGCTATTTGTACAACACCTGTAGCATCATAAATTTCCATAGTTACAATTGTTACAATTGTACCGTTCCAAGTAAATGAGTAATTAACCCCAGTATAATCAGAAACTAAAACTAAGTTTGGACAAGTGTTAGTTCCTAAAGCAACTACTTGTACTACATTTTGACAAGTAGATCCTGTAACAGGGTCTACAAATCTATAGGTAACCTTAACAACAACATCGTTTGCACCATTAACTCCTGTAAGAGTAATGATTTGAGGCTGTGCAGGATCATAATAAGTATTTTTAATTTGGACACCATTGATTACTTGGGGCCCACCGCCTCCAACATCTGTAATTTCAATACTTGAATAAACAGGACCATCAACATAATTAGAAGGAATGCTTCCACTATAGTCTAATCTTAATTGTGTAGGATTATTTAATCGAGCATCAATATTAAGATCTATTGCACCGCATCCAGTATCACAACAATTATTTTGTATAAGTGTCACGGCACCTCTTATATCACAAACAGTTTTCCAAAGGTTGCTAAATGATTGAGAAAGATCAGAAGGGCTGCTATACCATCCATCAATTTGATCCATTGTACCAGTTGCGTTAAGCTGATCTGCTGAATTTAATCCAATGCAAGCTGCTTGAAGAGCTGTTATTATATCTACTTGGTCACCTGTTGCAGTTCTTAAAGAACAAAATTGTGTTTCTAAAGCTGACAATACTTCATCTAAATCAGTTGGTATTGCAGGAAGAACACATGCAGGTGTAATTTGTGGTAAAGGTGTTGGTGTAGGATCAACTGCTGCTTGTTCTAATGCACTAATACGTACATTATAATCAGCTAGGGTAATGTTTATAGTTCCAATTTGACCTATAATAGTACAAACTTTATTTCCTATAGCTAATACATAATCTTTAAGTTGCATTGTTGTTATAACATCTCCTTGCGGATTATTATAATAAAAATCACTACATATGTCAACTTCACAATCAGGACAACCAGCTTCTGGATTTGGAGAAACTATACCATTATCTTCACAAATTTTTTCAATTAAAAGATTAATTAAATCTTTAAAATCTTTAGGTGCACATTCAGCTAAATTAAAACAAGATGTGTCATAATTGTCTATATTAAAAGTTTCTAATAACGTGCATAATTCTGTAGCTAATTTATCAACTACAGTGCTAATGTTATCTCCTTTACATAAATTGATACAATCAATATCCGGTCCCTGCCATATTACACAGTTACTAGACATTGGATCACAACCATTTTCATTGCTGTTTGTAGGTTTCATATTAATAGCATTGTATTATATAATATACATAAATCTTTTTACTTAATTTATAAACTTTTGCATTTTTTAAATATTACACGTTTCATTTTCTGTATAATCTATATTATTATCAAATGTTGGTGTTACTATCGGATTAAAACATAAAGTTTCATTTTCCACAACAATCTTTGTTGTAGAAATAAATCCTGTACAAGGAATATAAGTTACTACTGTTTCTACAGCAGGTGTTCCAAAAGTCCATTGTTTACATTTAGGTAAACATGGATCTTTAAGAGCATTAAGGTCTAAAAGTTCTTTTTTAAGCAGCCACTTTTCATTATCTTGTTTATTACAAAATTCTACTCCATATCTTTTAGTAGCCATTTTTTGATAAATGAGTTCTGCAAATTTTGCATTTATTTTATCATGATATACTTCTTGTTCAATATTACTCACAACTAGATGTATTAGGAGTTACACAATCAGGTACGTCATAACCAGGTTCAACATCTCTACCTGTTTTAAGCTCTTCTTCTGTTCTTGGTTCTACAAAATTACATTTAACACAATCATCATAACAATCTATAACAGTTATTGTTGGTTGTGGATATGTTTCTTCACGACAAGTATATTTTTCTACTCGAGCACATCTTTCTACTGGAGAAGGAACTTCTGTAGGATCCGTCCATTTAATAATTTTTCCTACATAAGATAAAAAACTAAGATCTGTAGTTGAAACAGTCATGTAACCATCACAATCAATAAGTTTATAACAAACTGCACCGCAAGTCTCACAATCAGCATATGTATTAATTATATCAGCTGCTGTTAATATCTCTGATGGTGGCACACTTTGAGCAGTTTCACAATCATCTGGGGGTAAAAAAGATACAGACCAACAAGTTTCAGAATCAAATGCAAATACATATGATAAACTTTCATCTAAAGGTGTTTCTGATTGATTCCAAATTATTTCTTTTATGTTTAAAGGATCTAAACAATCAGTTATTTGATATCTTATATTACATACATTACATGAAGTACAGCTAGTTGTAGATTCAATTGTAACGTCTATATAATCTTCTGTAGTTTCTGTATAATTTGTAAAATACCAACATTGATTTTCTATTGCAGGATCTCCACCAAGTGTTACAACTTCACCAACAGAAGGATCTATTTCCCCATCTGCAAGTAATACAAAAAGTTTACTATTTGTTACACAATTTCTAAATCCTAAACGTGGAACACATACTTGACAATCAGCTGTACCATAATCATCAGCTATTATAACATCTGTTACAGTAGGTGCAATTTGAGTGTTAACTTTAGCAAAAGCGTAACATTCTGAAAATCCATTAAGTTTATATATATTTCCCACAACAAGAGAAGGGCTTCCTTCTATTAAATCAATATATATAAATGAACCATCTATACAAGATGCAAATTGTTTTGAAGGTGTACATGCAACACAAGCATTAGTTCCAAAATCATTTATAACACTAACATCTGTTACATCAGCTTGTTTACAAACAACCTGCTCTACTAAAATAAAACAAACTGCTACTGTTTGACCATTAACTCTTTGTGTAAGTATCCCTTCTCCAAAAGGTGAAGCAAGTGTGTAAACATTGTTTCCATATAAACCAGCGGTCTCAGCAGGATCAAATTTAATTAGATACGTTTCTGTTTCATCTAGGCAACTTTCTATTAACCAACAACATTCTATAGGTGTAGGTTCTATATATTCTATAGAAGTACATTCTGCTGGAGTACAGGCATCATAAGCATAACCACCAGGACAAGTAAATCCGCTATTTTCACCTATATCAAAATTTTGGCCCATGCCATCTTTAGTTGAAAATAAAATATATGGTTCTAAAGCTGCTGGAGAACCTAAACCGATTAAAGTAGCTGCATCAGCATTATAAATTTCAGCACCAAATGCTGCAACGCCACCTTGATTTCTAGCTTCTAATTCAATAATATTTTCACCTTGACTAAGTGTAAAAGGTACTACATTCCAATATTTAAATAATTCACTTCCACCATTAAGACATTCAACAACTTTAACACCATTAATAGATAAACGCATGTTATTATCTGCCGAAAAACCAATAGAATATATTTTAGTTTCTGGTACAGTAATGCATCTACTAAAACCTATCCATTCAAAGTTAGGTAAACTTACTTCAAATGGTGCACATGGACCACATAGACCTGTCCATACACCTGAATAATTTAACCTTCCTTTTACAATTCCTCCATCATTATCCCATGGACTACTTGTAACTGGTGAAGCTGCATTTTTTGTAACAGCTATACCAGTGCCACCATCATCAAATAAATTACCTAAAACATCTGACCTTAATGGAAAAATATAATTATCAATTGGTTGATAAATTCTCATTCCTTTATCACCATAAGCTACATTACCATCTGCTTTAGCAGTTTGATATACTGTTTCATTTATAGTATAACTTGTGCTAGATATTTGTTGACACATATCTCCTATTAGTGTAAATCCTTCAGGACATCCACCTGTACCACAATCTCCACTAGTTTCAGGAACACTTGTATTTTGAATATCATCTAAAAAAGCATGACTAACTCTAACAAACGTAGAAAAAGGTATTATTTTTTCAAAATAATCATAATACTGTGGTTTAATGATACCTACAATCCATAAAGTATATTGACCTGCACCACCTGTATTTAATGCACAAGGTCCATTATAACCATTAGGCAAATCTCCAGTAGGAATGCTTGTGGGATTAATTATTTCAGAAGCGTTCCATGTAATATCTTGACCTATACTTGTGATAGAAGGTGCTATATTAGTAACACTCCAGTGAGTTAATAATCCATTATAACCTATACCAGTTATATCATCTTGAGTAATATGAATTTCAATACTTTCAAGGTGAGCTTCAAATAAACCATTATCATAACTCCAAGCTATTGCAGGACTAATATTAGCTTCTCCACATACTACATTACCTTTATTTAAAGGCGGAATTAAACCATTTAATGGAATATCCGTAGATGTAATTGTTATTGAAGGAGTTGGCATGTTCTATTATTTTTTTTTCTCTGCAGCAAGTTTTTGATTATAAGTATGAACACATGTTTGACAACAAAGTTTACCATCTTTAGCTGTTCTTTTTTGACATCCACATGTTAATCTATTACCGCAATTATTGCATTTACTCATTATTTATTAGTTAGTTGGTTTAATACTGACAATTATTAACAATCAAATTTAGCTAAAAGATCTTTTGCATATGTATATAGCTGCATACCTTTTTTAGGATCATGGCAAGTTTCTACTTTAGCCACAGCTGCTTTAATATACATTTCAATATCTTTCAACATATCCATTTGCTTAGATACTTCTACCGAAGGTTCACATGCGGCAAGGTCTAAATCACAAAGAATTTTTTCATATTTAAGTTGTAACTTAGTTGTTCTAAGATGATTATACTCAACATAAACAACATCATTAGGAGATACACTATACTTAATTACATAAATTCCATCAGGCAATGCTTTAAATTTAGTACCACAATTCTCCGTTTGAAGTTCTAAATTACATGCTGTAAGATTTAAACTAAATCCGATAGCAATATCATCTTCTCCCAGTTCTACAGACGAGTTAAATCCGGGTAATGTGATATTTAATATAGGACAATCAACAGGCATTGTGTCAGTATAAATTGACATGTCAACGACTTTAAGAATTGTCTCATTAAGGGTTTTCGGTGCTTCTAAGCTTAATACATGTTTTGCCATTAGTTTATTCTTAATGTATAGATAAAAAAAAAGGAGAGAAGAGTTAAGACTCTACTCTCCTTTTTATATTGTATATATTACTGTTTATGGATTAGGAATTGCAGGAGCAACACAGCCAACTGCTGTGAAATCTTCTGTAGATTGACATGAAGTACAACCTGCAGTATCTAATGCATCAAACTCAGCTTCTAAGTAAGTTAATGTTCCATCATTACCTACAACTTCAAGTAAGTACTGATCGTTATCAAATGTCCCTGATGGGTTATTGAAACGAGGTACGGAATGAAGTATGTAAAATGAACTATATAATGATGTTCTGCTTAATACGTCATAAGCAGATGTTCCTTGAGTAATCTCACGAATTCTCAAATCAGTTGCCATAAAGTTTTGTAAGTAAGATTCAGATAGAATCAAATCTCGAACTTTTTGTTCTCCTGAACCATTAGCTTGAACACCTGGACAAGATTCAACAACACAAACACCATTAAAAGTACATGGATCACCATTTAAATCAACTTCAGAAACAAAGATTTGAATAGGCTCTATACCATAATAATCACTAGTTTGGAAAGTACAATCTTGGAATTGTGTATCAACATATGCTCCAATAAGAATCATACCTGCAGGTAAACCGCTTGCTGTAGGTGCATCACTGAATAATTCAGTAGCAGGATCAAGTCCTAAAGCTACCGCATCAGCTGCATTATAAGCATAAGATTGACCACCAACTACAAGTACAGGACGTATAAAATCTTTGAAGAATTGATCTTCAGCAATTTGTGTTGCCCATTGTAAATAGATAACAGAATCATCAACAGGAACAGGATTGCTAGGATCAGCACAACATCCTCCAGAAGCATCAAGTGTTCTGTATAAGTTATGATTAGCAAATCTTAAAGCAGGTGTTCCTTTAACATCTATTCTTAAGTAATAAGTTTCCCCACACAAGAATTCTTTATCACAATCGGCATCACCAGAAATATTATCAGGAGTTCCTCCAACTTGAATAAAAGCAGCACTAGCAGCATTGCCTTCAACTTTCCAAGTTTTTCTGATATACTTAGTGTTAAGTATCTTAGATTTATTTGATTCCTGGTATCCCCCATGGAAAGGTCCTTGTTTATCACTTAACTTAATTGCAGCACCCCCAAGGTAAAATGGGCAGCAATCTGTAGCTATAGCAGCAGCATCAGTTGATAAATTTGTTTTGGCATCAAACATTCCAACAACACCTACACCTAAAGAGTAAGGAGCTGCTGAATCTTTTAATGCACTAACATGAACACCTGTTTCACTTAAAACACCATCAGTAATTTCTTTGGCAGAACCAGAAGAAGCCTGAGTAGGTTTTGTGGCAACAAATGTCTTTTTGAAAGCATGATTAAAATAAGCACACATAATTATTTAGTTTAATAGTTTATAAATATACTTTAATATAACTTTTTTTTCTGAGTTTACCAATAGTTACAGAAAAAAAGTTAGTTATTTCCTTCTACCTGTCCAGTAGCTGTTTGTTGTTGATTTAATGATTCAATATCTCCAGCTAAAATCTTAGCGGCTTCGTCAACAAAAAGTTCAACAATATCATCTTTAAACTCACATTCAACATTTGTTGGAGAAGTGGTTTGAGTAAAGGGATTTACAACCCCTGCAATTTCAATACGTGTAGGTTGTCTATAATAAGATAAAGTTGCTTTGTCTAAGTTAAATTCATTATTGGTATAAATTCTAACCTTATTCGATTTAAGAGTACAAAATGTTTCTCCCCATGCAAAGCTCGGTTTTTTATTTTCATCTCTTAAAAGCTCATCTACATTAGCTTCTTCAGAAAGATATATAACTATCCCTTTGCTGCCATCACAACAATCATTTTCTGCTTTACCAGATATTCTTTTCCATTCAAAGTAATCACTTGGTAGAGTTGAAGAACTTTCTACATATAAATCACGTTTAGTTAATTGTATAGTTTCTTCTTTAAGGATGATTTGCAGGTCATCTATTCTACGTTTAGATTGCTCATCACCTGTTTGTTTAACATTTAAACCATGTAAGTTTCTTCTACACCAGTTCACTTGACCCTTATTAAAAGCTTCAACTATTTGCCACTTTTCAATATTATCATAGTCAGCACTATCTAATTTATTTAGACGTTGCTTTACTTTAAGTTCTATAAGAGTATTGTTCATTACTAACTTCTACCTTTAACTTTAGGATATGTATTTAAACTTCTATTAGCAGGTGATGGATTTTTAGAAGCCGTCACATTAGGGTTTAAACTTTTATTAGCAGGACTTGGGTTTTTAACCACTTTGCAGTATTTATTTTTCATAATTATAATATTAAATTTCTAAATTGAATGTTGCATTTTGCAGAATCACAACAATTAAAGCTAGAAATAGTTCTAGCTTTAATTTTAAAACTGTTGCGTATATATTTAAATACTTTTTTCACTACCCTCGTCTATTTCTAATTACAGATTTTGGAATCTTAATAGATTTATTAGTAACTTCTTTTTTAGATTCTGTACTTTCTTTCTTTTTTTCTTTTTTTTTCTTTGCCATTATAGTGGGTTTTAACTATTCCAAAATCCTTCGATTTCTTCTAGTAATTTAACAAGCATATCCTCATTAAGAGGGTTCTTTAAATAGAGTACTACATCTGATACATTTCTTCCTAACATTGTAGAAGATGCTGTATGATAAAGCATTCCATCTGGTTTTAAACTAATTACTTTGTAAAAAGATGCATCTTTAACTAATGCTCGTAATTTCAATGTTTCCATATCTAATCGAGCTGTTTCAATAAAATAATCAGCAGCTTTAGTTTTATTTTTTTCAATACCTAAACCGTTAATATAATCATCAAGAGCATCATATAAAATATCTGTAGGAGTGTGCGTTTTATATGACACACTGTTACTAGAAATTACTTTAGTTACATACATTAATTTCTTAACATTTTTATCAGCCATAGCATCTAATAAACCTATAGCTTTATTACGAAGTTTTTTAAAGCTGGTACGATTAGAAACAGTATGAACTTCTTTATCTAAGAAAAATTTAGGAGCCACTGCTTGTGCAGACGCATCTTCAAAAGATTTTCCAATTAAATCAAAACCACCAGCTTCAATAGCCATAAGTTTAATAAGATCGTAAGGATTTTTACCAGGATCTAAATTAACATCATCATTGCCACACCTCATTGTAATTTTACTCCAAAACTCGTGATTATCAGGTCTAAGTAATTTTACTTTGCTCCAAAAATCTTCGTCATCAATTTTAATTTGATTTGTAGCTAACATCTTTTCTAAATAAGATACTATACTTCGGATGTTATATATTATAGAATCTTTCATTTGTTCATCTACAATACTTTGAACTTCAGGTGCATATTCATCAAGCCCTGTAATGTATCTTATAACACCATTCATTTCGGTAGCAGCTAATTGTTCTTCATGATGTACTCCAGGAAAAACAGCCATTTCATAATCTTCTAAACCCATGTTTTCTCTATTAGGGTCTAAGTAAGGCTTTACTCTTATCTTACCTACTTTAGAAAATTCTTTTTTAAAAGATTCAGGATCTTTTTTCTTTGCTGTTTTTTTTAATGATTCAGGTATAGAAGGTTTTATAGGTCCTGTTGATTTAGGAACTCCAGTTACTTCTGCTGTCACATCTTGTGATATTTGTGCTTTAGGCATTTTTTTTAATTTTTGTTGGTTATTAATAGACTGACTTTAAAAATAAAAAGAAAAGGAGCCGAAACTCCTTTTCTTTTATTATATAGTATATTAGAATGATCCTCCCGTAATTGGGTTTCTCATAACAATTTTTAGAACTTTAGTTGGATCTTTTACCCAGATTGCTGGCATACATTGTGTCATATAGACTCTGTAACCATTAAACTGACCTGAAGATTGGAATCCTTGAGAACGTCCCATGTAATCCATTGTACCATTTTGGTACCACCATTTCAATTGAGAATCCCACTTCAATTTCAACATATAGATGTTGTCATTAGTGTTATCCGTAATATCAAAAATAATGAAAGAATACGAAGACAATGGGTGACCATCAATAATCGGATTTTCAATATCATTTGTATGAACGTTATCAAAAGCAGGATTAATTACAAACTCAACGTTTGCTAAGAAAGGAATCACATAACTGGTGTAAGCATATCCAAATCCAAGGTTCATCCCTTGTCCTTTTATTGCTCCAATACCTGATTTATCTCCTGCATTGATTGTCAAGTTTTCACCTGCAGCCTCACGTTTGATAGCTTCATTAACCATTCTCATTCCACCCATACCGGTTTGAACAACAATTTTTCTTTGTGGATCTGGACCAGCAAATTCAACTTTTCCAGCATAAAAATTATATAACTCAGCTCTAAACAACTCAAGGTTGAATGAAGACTTATTATATACTCTTTTGAAAGAATTGTCTAACTGTTTCCAAAGACCTACAGATAATCTAACATCATCCGGTCCATCTTGACGAACTCTACCACCGTGTCCCCACATAAGGTAAGTTTCAATATCCGAAGATACTTTAGTCAAGTGAGCAGCTTCTAAAGAAGTTAAGAATGTTCTAGACAAATCACCATTTGCCATAGCTCTCTTAACGTAATCTTTACCCATTTTACCTACCATATCTTCAATTGTAGATACAGACGGATCCATAGATTTGTCAAAATTTCTCCAGATTTCAGTAACAGGTACTGTACCATCTGCATTCATTCCACCTTTAATTGCCATATCAGCTCTTGAAGATATAGAATAATGAACGTGAGCTTCTGCACCACCTACATAGTTATAGAATTCTCTAAAACCACTTTTAGTAGAAATGTCAGAAAAACGTTCTCCATATTCACCTCTAGCAGAACCTTTTCTAAAGTACTTAGTTCCGGCTGCTAAAAATTGGTTATCTAAAAATTTGTAACTATCGTTATTAATTAATCTCATAGTATAGACGAATCCATCACCAATAGGCAAAATATCATCATCTGGAGATACGATCATCTCAACTCCATTATATTTGTCATAAGTGATAATATCACCATGTCCAAATTCTCTTTTGTTAAGTTTGATTTTGAATTCAGTTCCATCAATACCTTTTTGGGTATTTCCTGGTTCTACATCTTCCATTGTATAAGGGAGATCTTGAGAAATAGGTGTTTGCCATTTCCATTCTCCTCTAATGTTATCTACTTCGATAACGTTCTTACCTCCAAAACTTGACATCTGGTAAAGAGGCATTTCGACTTTTTGTGTCATGGCCCATATATCTACAGGTCCCATGTCAGTCGGTTCAGCATCCTTCAGCATACTTGCTAAGTGGTAAGAGTCTACGTGTGAACTGGCTGCATAAGAAGTATCTCTTAAAAACAAACCATTATTCCATACTGGTGTACTCATCTGTAACGGGTTTTAATTATTAGTTATTATTTATTTATTTATTTAGTTTTTATTATCCTCGTCCAAAGAAATTTCTTTTTTGTCTTTGAATTCCAGATCTTTTAATTTTTTTCTCATCGGAAGGTTCATCTTGCACACTACTTGCAGTCTTAGCTGACTGTTCTGTTTTTAATGTACGAAGAGTTTTCTCCGTTGTTTCTTTTTCTGCTCCTGATCCAATGCTAGTTTTATAACCATCAGGATCAGCCAGTAACCAAAGTGCTTCAGCAATTAAATCATGTCTAGGTTCTACCCATTGGTATTTTTCTAGGAGATGGCCCAACATATTTGTTTGCTTACCACTTATTGAAGGGTAATTGGATTGAACTAACCCAGCATATAACATGTTTTGAGTTTTATTGTCAATGCTTAATCCATTAAGCTTACCTTCTTCTAACGTTGAATAAACACTTTCAATATAATTTTGAGATTGAGCTTGCCTTTGTTTAGCTTGTGCATCTTGATCAGCAACCTTACGGTTTACAACATCTTGTTGCATTGCATCTAATTTTGGTTTAAATTGAGTAGCTTTCTTTTTAAGATCTCCTCTATCTTCAAGAGCATAGATTTCATCTTCAATCTCTTCAGGTGATCCGTAGTTTGTGGCATTTAAGTATGCTCTAATAGCATGCTTTTGTCCAGCTTCCTGTGAAATATCAAGATCTCTTACTTCATTTGATGCAGCTAATGCATTAAACATACCTTTAAGATCTGTACCTCCATTTGCAATATAAGTATAAGCTTGTTGCATTTCTGGAGGTAACTGTCCAAAAAATTGTTCAGCTACTTGTTCTCCTGCTTTAACCTGATGATTATTTAAATTAGCTTCAATAAGCTCTTGAAAATCTTCAGCAGTGTAATCCTCAATCTTTTTATCATCTTCAAAAGGCATTAAACTACCTTTTTCAATAAGTTTTTTAGCTGTGGATACCAGAGCAGTAGGTCTTCCTCCTTTATTTTTATCATCAGAAAATTCCAAATCATCTGCAGGTGGTGCTAAAACATCTTCTTTAGCAAGCACTTCTTCAGCTTCTTTTTCTTCAGGAGTTTTTTCAGCCTCAGCTTTTAACTCTTCAGGATTTTCATCTTCAACGCTAGTAGTTTTATCTACTGGTTTTTTGTCAAGGAACGATGTGTCTGGAGACATAGGTGAAAAAATTCCTTTTTTCTCTTTTGCTCCTTCTTCTGGCAACATCACTGCTGATGCTCCCGTGCCTAATAATTCATCTAAGTCTACTTCGACTTCTTGAACATTAGTAGTTTCTTCTTTATTCATTGTGTGTTGGTTTTATTAATGACTGACTAGTATAATATACAACAAACTTATTGAAATTAAATATCACAAGTTTGAAAAAATTGATTAAATAAAAAATAAGTTCTCATTATATGGCTATGACTTTTTCTTATCTTTATTTTTAGAGGTTTTGCCTACGTCATATTGATTCTTATTTTCTCTAGCAATTGCCAAATCTTTTTCTTTAAGATCTCTTTGCAAATTCATTTCTTCACGTTTGAGATTTATTTTTTCATTTTGTTGACTTCTGCTATCGTTTGCTTTTTGTTGTTGAATGTCAATCGTTTGCTGATACTGATCAGATTGTTTCATCTTCTCCATATTGTCTATGAAATCAGATTGTTTATTTTCATTCATATCTTGCATAGCACCAAATCCACTTGCACGAATTTCAGCAACAAGTAAATCTTTTCTTCTTTCTTTTTCAGCTTCTGAAACTTCATGTTGAAGTTCCATTGCTTTTTCTTTTTCAGCTGCTGCAAGAGCTTCTTGTTGCATTTGTTGAGCATGCTGCTGCTCTTGCATTTTTTGAGCATTAGCTTTTTCTTCAACAGACTTAAGAGCTGAAGTAAGAGTTCCCATAGAATCAGCTTGAACAATTTTACCAAGATCGTATATAGAAGCACCCATAGTATTGTTATTAATAGCTAAGTTTTGCATCTGTTCTAAAACTTTTCTATGATTAGCTTTAGTAGTACAGTATACATTTATTTCTCTAAGCATTAAATCAGTACCATTAATTTCAAAGTTTACTCTTTCATCAAGAGATGTCATGTGTTGAAGTCGTATAGATGGTTTACTAGAATGATACCATTGAGCTAAATCAGTTCTCATTTGATGTACTCTTGGCATTAAGTGATCTGAATGTTCTACAAAATGCATTTCTGTTTGTGCATAAGATCCGATTTGTGTTTGCTCAACTTCTGTAGCAGTTACATTATTGCCTATAGGTTGTGCACCCATTCTTTGAGGGTTTACACCTACTTGTTCAAATGCTTGTGTTTTAAAATATGCTGCTAATTGAATTCTAGACATTAGTCTATTAGTTTGAGATAAATCCAGTTGCTGAAAATGTTGAAAGTTTAATGCATTTTCTGTGTTAGCAATAGAAGTATCTAATGGCAACATGCTAAAATCTTTCATTGCTACGTAAGCTTTAGCCAAGTTACCTTTACCCCAATCTTCTCCTAATGAATGTTTAGGAAGAGTATTTTGATCAAGCATTACAACAGTGCCTATTTCATCAATAAGTATATCTGAAATTTGATTATTAACAATGTTATAACCTATTTGAAAAGGTTTCATTGAATCAACCATTGCAAAAGATTTGCTATTTCTATCTGTAAAAACCCTTCCTTCAACAGGAAGTTTACATCCATATAAAGTGTTGTCTCCTTTAAATTGAAATTTAAGAGGTTTAATTTGGTTTTGGTTAATACCAAGATAAATAGGATTTATTCCGTTAACGTTTTCTGACCCTAAAAATGTTGGAGCATTTGGTCCAATTTTAAGACCACCCCATGTATGATTAATCCAAACCCATTCAATGTGTTCTCCAAAAACTAAATTTTGTTTAGTTTTATTTTTAATAAGAGATGTGTTATAAATAGGGCTATCTGTTACTTTGTAATCTTCAGTTACAATTTGTGTCTTAACTTCTCCTGTTTCTATAATTTTTGTTAAATGCCCAATTTTTCTTTGAGATTTCCAATATGCTGTAGTAACTCTAAACATATGTGGTGAATCCATACTATAGTCTTCAGATTCACCTAATACCCAATCTACAATGTCATTACCATCATAAACAAAATTATCTCTCATAGAAGTATATTGTCTATAAGCAAGTGAAGGAGATCCTACATTCCATTCGTGAGATTTAGTAGCATCGTAAAAAGAACCATCATTTTGCTGTCCTGTAATTGCATAACCTGCTGAACCAATTGGATAATGTTGCTGTAATGATGCAAGTTGTTCTTCATTCATCTTCCAACCATACTTATCAATTACATCAGCTGCAGTCATCATTTCAATTTTACCAACCCAATTGCCTTGAGAGATATATCTTGCATCTGGAGACTTATGATAAAAAGTTAAAACTGGATTCCATAATTCTATGTCATAATCATCTTCTAACATATTCATATGCCAAAACTCCCTGTCTGCAGTAAGTTTATCACGGAAAGCTCTTTCTTCAAGCTCATCCATTTTAAAACGTTCTTCGTCTATTACATGCTGTTTAGAAGCCCATTTTTCTGCAAGTACTTCATAGTCTTTACTATAGAAATCTTGAATCTCAGGCATTGTTTTTAAATTTTCCGGAGACATCTTTTTTTGCATCATTTGCTGTGCTTCCGGATCTTCAGGATTCATTCCCTGAGCAATCATTTGATTTAGAAGTTTAGCTTCAGCAAGTTTTACTAATACATTTTCAATTTCTTCTCTTTTTCGTTCTATAATTTCATTATGAGTGAATTCATCAACTGCACGGAATGTGACTCTTTTATTTCTTTTAGCAAACTCTGAAACTAAAGTATTAATTACATTAGGGATGATTGGGTAGAATTTTAATTCTAACGATTCCATTTCATCATTAGTAGCAAGTTGTTCAACAACGTCTTTCATCTCGTTATTATCTTCTTGTATGTAATCAGTCTTATCTATAATGCCATTTGCAAGTTTATAGTTTTTCATTAAACGTCTTGCGTTTACACGAAGTTGTTTAAGACCGTTCCACTCTAACCAATCCATATTCCAAGCAGTCCATTCAGCATCTTTTTCAAACTTTGATATAAACTGTAATGGTTGAGAAACTGACCAAAGTCTATTATGTTTTGACTTTTTGCCAGATTTTAAATCTAGTGCATTATATATTTTCATTTACCTATGCGTTTAAAAGGTGATCTTTTTCTACTTTTAGCTGTACGAGATGAACTCGACCTACCTAAATTACGAAAAGCACTACTCTTTAATTTATGCAAATTTTGTGACTTTTCCAAGTTATTCTCTATATCATTTTCTACTCTAATTGCTCTATCAGTATTAGATTCTCGTATCTTAGCAAAAGCTACAAGAGCTGCTAAAGACACCAACCTATCGACATTTACACCAGGTTTATATGCCTCCATTTCAATAAGAGCCATAGTATCTGGAATTCTACGAATGCCGTAATATTTCTTTTTAACAATGCCATCGTCATCAATGTCTTCCTCTACAACTTCTTTAAGCCATTCTACAAGATAACTAATTAAATGATTTTTAAATATAGTTCCTGTATTTTTCCAACCATATTCTTGATATACAGATTTATTAGCTTGAGCTTCTTTTAAAAAAAGCATTTGATTTTTAGGAACAAGATATTTTTGTTTTCTTTCTTTAATCATATATTGAATAAATAAAGAAATATTATTTTCTATAAGAGTCCAAGCGTTATACCATTCTATTAATAAACGAAGCCTTTTATGAGTTTCATTAATGTCATCAAATCTACCACACCAAGCAGCAACAATTTTATCACCTTCAATAAAATTATGCACAGTTTCTTCAGTATAACGAGTAACTTTAGTTGCTGTTTTATATACGTATATAGAACATAGTGATTCTGATGTTGTTGTTTTACCTTCACTAACAGGGTCAATTGAAGCAAGGTAAGTTCCAAACTCTGCATTTTTATCAGGCCTTTCCCAAATTACTATGCTGCCGGTTTTATCTTCTGCATTAAGTTTAATTGGAAAACTTGTAATAGGTGGTTTACTTGTTCTTTTTACAACGATATCTCCTTGAATGCTTTCATTGAGATTAACCATTTCATAAGGATATTTATTATCAGTAATTTCTCTTTTTTGATGTTCAATTAAATCCATAGGAAATACTGAGTCTTCTCTATAAGCAAAAGCTTCTTTAATATTTCTTGGATGTTGAGATATTCTAAGTTGATAAAGTTCTGGACGTAATTCCTTTTTCCATTTTTCAAATTTATTTTCTAAAGATTCTAAAGCTTCTTCAACCATAGAATTGCCAAATTCATCTATATATGGAGGCATTCCCCATTGTTCAGGAATAAATAATCCAGAAAAACCTTTAGTTCTTTTTTCATCTAAAAGATCTGTTTCTACTGGGTATATATCATTATCTTTTGGATAAAGTGTAAAGTTCTTTAGAGGGTCACAGTCTTTTAAATCACCTACAGATCCTGCACAAACAAAAATTCCTGTAGTAATATCTCCTGCTTGCATAGCAGGACGTATGTATTCAAAAGTTGTATCCATTGTTGGAGCAACTCCAGCTTCTTCATAAAAAAATACAGAACACGGTCCACCAACTCCAGTTGTAGCATTTTGTTCAAAAGACATTCCCGTCATCATTCCTTTAAGACCTATTTCTTGCTTTCTACCACCTCTAGTCATTTCAATTTTTTGCTGCCACTCTAAAGCTTTAGAAGGGTTCATTGGTCTGTACCATGCTGTATTACCATTAAGAAATGCACGATATTCATCTAAAAATTTCCAAGATCCTTTTAAATTAATATAATCTTTTAATGATGCTCCTATTTTAAGAATAGCACCTTCATCAAACCATATTCTATTAATAAGTTTACCCATATGGAAATAAGATGATGCTATCTGCCTTTTTTTAGTAATGCTAGCATGTTTATAATGAAGTTCTGCTAATTCTTCATAAAGAGACATGTGCAGTTGCACATCCCATACTTGAGGAAAATCAAATCTTTTTTTAATTTTATCATAGATTGGAAGAAAATTAATCCAGAAATAATAATCACGGGGTAAATACCAAACCTTTTCTTTGCTTTTAAAGATGCAACCATTTATGTTTTTTTGTTTTTCAGTATCCCAATACTTAATAAAATCTTTACTCATGTGTACATCTAAACAATAGATGTCTTCATTTTTTCTAAAAATTCTAGCTTGGCTATTAAATAATTTAGACATTTCATCAAGCTCATATTTTCCAGGTTCTTTAAATGTGCTTTTAACAAAATCACGAAATACTACTATATCTGTAAACTCAGTTTCAACCCAAGTCCCGTTATCATAAGTAGGTATTTTTTTATAAAATTTAGTAAACTCCATTACATCTGATCATATGAAAGATTTTGACCTCCACGTACACGAGATTCTTGTTCATCCTGAAGATCTTTAGCTGTACCTTTATAAGATTGACGTATTGAATCATAATCTTTAGCCATTGCACGTATTTGTGCTATATTACCATCTTTACCATCAGTAATGCTAGTATTACCCATATATTCTGCAATATTATCCAAAGCTTGTTTAATCCCGTTATAAGCACGTACAGTAGGTGTTTCATACATTTTTTCTGCATTAGTCATAGCTTCTATAATTTCATCATCTTCTAAAGAAAAATCAATATCTAAATCTTGTAATACGGTTTCTTCACGAATGTGAAACGGAAGGTTAAAAAAAGGATTTTCTTCACTCGGGCATGTCATATAAAATATATATGCATAAATCTTAAGAGCATTTTGTGGATGTTTATCTAAAATTACTTTGAGCCATTTAATTGTATGACAATGTTCTGTAGGTTTTACTACTTTATTGTCTATTTCAAACAATCTAATCATTTTTCAAATTTTTTAGGATTCATCTTCATATACTTAATCATATGCATTACTTCTTTTTTAAGATATGGTAATTCATGTGATACAATTTCTTTTATAATTGGTATTCCCATAGGATCTGTTGCTGTTGTAGGAAAACCATATTTATCTTCTTTTTCTGTTTCAAACAATATATGATGGATTTCTAATTTACCAGGTTTAAGTGTATGGTTATGTTTAAGTATAATATACATATAAATACTTAACTGTAAAGCATAGTGCATAAGATCTGAATCATCTATATGATTTAAAGGACCCAACATTTTTTTAGTTATACCTTCCCAATTAGTATATGCTTCTCGCATTTTTTTGTTAGTCTTATAATCATAAACATTTACAATATCACCTACCACTTCCACTCTATCTGCTTGACCACATAAAAGAGCACTTTTAAGATATACAAAATGTTCTGGATAAATGCCAGGTACAAGTCTTTGTTCAGGTGCATGTTTAATATCACCATTCATTATAGGATGAAAAATAGGCAAATCTATACCTTCTCTTTGTATTGTGTTACAAGCAAGAAGTTCAGTTTCTCTTTCGTTATGATACCATGAGCCTAAAGTAGTAGCTCGTGTTGATTCTTTATTCCACAAATCAATAATCTCTTGTGGAGTAAGGCCGTACCATTTTGATTTTTTATTTTTAGAACATTTTGTAGCTACATCTTTTTGATCAAAAGGTTCTGTAAAAGTTTTAAGTATTCCAGTAGCACTAATCCATTTTTTAGAAGGATCGTTTATAGTTTCATACTTATGGTTTTCTTCTGTAAAGGTGAGTTCCATCGGGTTTGGTTTGGTTTGATTTGGTTTGGTTTATACATCATTCTTCATTAAGGTCATCTAATTCAGCAACATCTAATTCAGCTTCTTCTTTTTGACTTAGTACAGGAAACCATTTAGGCTCTTTTCCTAGATTGGTTAATCCGCAAGGAGAAGATAATGCTCGTAATTTAAATGTAAGACTGCAACCACAAGCTCCGCAACATGGTCCTGTTTTTGGCACACTGCATTTACCATCATAATACTCACAATCTTTACAAATTTTTTCACGGTAAGCAGCAACAGTTTCTACAAATTCTGTTTTAACGGTGCTATTTTTAACTCCTTCAAGAATTTGTTTTCTTGCTTTCCATATTTTTCCTAATGTACTCATCTTTTCTTATTTGAAATTGTTTTTTACGTCTATACTCATCCATTATAACGTCTTGCAATTTAATTACTTTATCAAGTTTAGATTCAATATCTTTTTTAATAGACATTTGAGCAAACGTATCTGTTTTTAAAACACTTAAATGTTTTTTATATTTATTATAAAGCTTTGGAAGTTCTTTAGTTTTAACTTTAAAAGAACCTAAATATTCTATTCTTACAATAGGAGCTTCTAATTCTGAAAGTGTCTTCCTAAGCCTTGAATAATAAAAACTAACTACATCTTCTACAACTTGAGAATCAACATTAAGATCTTCAGCGGTAGGTACTATAAAATGTTTACTGCTCTTGGGTAGCATATATAATTTTAAAATCTAATATAATATTTCCTTTAGCTTGAATACCTAAGTTTTGTATAAGAGATATTTTCTTTTTGTTAGTGCCATCTTTATCAACCATTTTTAGTTTAGATGCTTTCGTAAGAAAATTACGGACAGTTTGTGAAGTTTTAAAAATTTTTTCTTCTACAGCTACATTACAAAATTCAGAAAGCTCATGTTCACCATATGCTCCTAAAAGAGTTAAGCAGTTTAATTCATTATTGCTAAGTTGAATATCGTTCATAAAACAATGAGTGATTAATTGATATTTAATAATATCACGATGACCCATTTTTATTTTTTTAGTGACAAGATTGGCTTGTGCCATATTTTGTTGGTTTTATAGACTAACAATCATATCTACTAACTCAGGTTGCGGAAAGCAGTCTGTTTTATCTTTCCTAACATTAGTATGAGTTAATAAACCTTTTACATTTCCTAAATAAGCATCTTGTTGAAACTCAAATGCTTTATTTGCTCCTTGTTCAATAATCCATTTTTGCAATCCTTCACGGATATCAATATTATCTCGTGATGCTACATATAAAATCCATTTTTTTAAAATGTTAATTTGAGAATCTGAATACTTATGCCATTTTAAATGGTCATGAAAAGGTTCTGATAAAGTAGTTATTTGTGAATCATGTGCTTGCGTATTTACATAAGTTTTACCAGAATCAGTAAGGTATCCAAAATTGCATATCTCTATTCCTACCGAATGTCTAGCCATGTATCTAGAACCAGTCTTACCTAAATGCCAACCTTGTCCACCTTCAGGAAAAGCTTGAACAAGAACACCATCATGCGTAGTATCACCATTTTTAATATTTTGGCCACCTAATACAAATTCAGTAGCTACTCTGCCACGATCATCTCTACCCCAATCATCTATACATTTAAATGGATCATTCCATCCTGCAGTATGATGTAGAAAAATATATTCGTTAAGAATATTAATGCCGTTTTCTCCTTCTATATACTCTCCTTTAGGGAGATGGTGTTGTATAATTTTTAAACCATTTTCAGTAGTAAAGTTATTAACAAGTTTAGTATCTGTATCTAATATACCCATAAGATCTAAAGTTTCGTTACCTACTAAACCATCAGCTACAATATGATTATTTCTTTGAAATTTTATAACTGCGGCTTCTGTATCTTTGCCAAATATACCATCAGGTGTTAATCTTAATTCTTCTTGAATATGTTTTACTACAGGCCCTCTATTTCCTATTTTATAGATCATTATTTTTAAGTTTTCGGGTTTTTTTATTTTCAGATTCATCTTTATCTGATGGAATTTTATCTTTATTTTCTGCTTCGTTTTGAGCTTGTTCTGCAGCAGCATATAATTGAGCAGCTTTCATCATGGACATAGAACCACGATATTTATGATCTTCTATATCAGCTCTAAGCTTTTCGTATTCTGATTGTTTTTTAAGAAATTTAATTTCTTGATCATAGTAGGTATGCATTTTACTACGCATAACAGCCATTTCTTCAGGAGTATATTCTTTTTCCTGATTTAAATTGTTGGTTTCTTCTGACATTATAAATAATTTTAGTTACACAACAAATGTAACTAAAATAAGTTTAAATATCAAAAGTTTATAATAACTACTGTTAATTAGAAAAAAAGAAAAAAGAAGCTAAAGATAAAATCCAAATAGTAACTATTATTAGTATTCTTTTATCTTCTTTACTCATTTTTCTTAATGTTGTTTTTAAAAAATCCTAAATACTTATTTACTACAATTACTAAGTGTTCTACAAATACTTGAACTACTAAGTAGGTGTATAAAATATCAAATATTTTTTGGTAAGATACTTTTCCTATTAGTATGTACGGTATAAACCGCAACACTTCTATAATACCTAAGATTGCTCCTAACACCCATACTGCTTTGGATACTCCTTTTTTTCTTACAGGACTGTAAAATTTCCATACCCATTTCCAATTATTTGAAAAATATAATCCATAGCATAGAATAACGTGCATAGTCATATATTCGTAGTCCAAGCTTTTGAACCATTGCAATACTGTGTCTGTTATCTCTGCATCTAACATTCATTACTCGTTATTCAATTCTATCATTAAAATTTCCCTATAATGCTCTGCCCACTTTTCAGCATTTTTAACTTGCTCTTCTGCGTGACGTATTTCAAATTCATTTTTCCAACGTAGGTCTTCGTCTACATAATCCCAAAGTTTACCATCAGACTGAAGTAACATCTCTTGCTTTGTGTTAGAGACATCTCTTTCGTGCTTACCCTCTGCAATTCCCGTAAATAGATACGCAATAGCACCTATCATTCCATAGGTAATTAACGAATCTTTTACCTCCTTGCTTATCATTCACTTGGTTTTTTTTCAAATTTTTTCCATATATATCTTACAAATAAACCACCCATACCACCAACGAATCCTAGTAGAAATGCCCGTAAAGCATCTTCAGTAAGAATTAATACTCCCGTTGAAAATGCCTGACCTTGGGCCCAAGCAAATACACATCCTAATTTATCTTGATAGTTCATTTTATTCTCTTATTACTAATTGATAATCTGTAACAGTAATGCTAGCACTTGCACCAGTTGACTTAATCTGCATTTTTATTTCATCACGGTTGTTAAATAACGTTCCATAATTTATAGCTATTGATCCTACATCTAAAGATAATCCTCCTGAACCATCAAATTGTATTTCTACTTCACTTCCAGGTAAAAGAGAATAACCAGCACCTGAATCTTTAAAAATACCTACAGTATATGTATCATCATTACTTCCTGAGTCTAAAGTTAATGAAGCGTGTATTGAACAATATATTTGTTTTGTCCCATTATAAGTCACTATACCCGTACCAGCTGTTGTAAATCTAACTGCGGCTTGTGTTGCAGCAGCACCTCCTGTATTAACATCTGCATAGACAGCACTTACTGTTGTAGCAGTTGCATTTGCTGACAATGTAGAAACAACCCCACTTGTTGAATTTAAAACTCCTTGATTTGCAAATATGTCATACTTTAAAGTTGAAGCATCTGAGTAATTTGGCAATAAAATAACGGGAATTTCGGGTAGAAATATTTTACCCGTTGTAAGCCCTACGTTGATAAAAGCATTTCCACTAATTGTACCAAAACCTGTAGTAGATGAAGTGCTAATCTCTATACCATTTTGTGTTTGTTGAGGGTGACATATACCACCATTTATATTAACAGCTCCAAATCCACTACCTCCTCCATTGTCTAATAGTTCAATCATTGATGCAGTAGAGTAACTAGCAACTTCCCAATCAACTCCTATTGATGTACTTGGTTGGTTTCCCGTATTATTTGTTAGTGCTTTATAAAATGTTGGTGCTTCTACTACAATCTCTCCAATAGAATAAGCAGTTGCTACATCCCACGCACCTAAACTATTAGCTATGTTTGTTTCGTCAAACCAACGAACAAACTCACAAGAGCTTAATTGAAGTTTAGATACATTTTTAAATTGACATCCAATAGTTGTGGCTTCAACGTACCAAATTAAAGTATTTGAAATGTCAACTAAATCAAAGCCTTCTATATTCCATACATCATAGCAATTTCTAAATTGGCAGTTAGTAATCGTTAATATTTTATCTCTACCTGCATTGTAATCAGGAGCATTATAATCTAAAGCTCTAAGTACAACATCTCCACCTGTAGAATTTGTTGATGAAAATTTTAAATTTACTAACTGAAAGTTTACTAGTTCAACAGTTATAAAATCTCCTGCACCTGCTGCTCCTGTATAAGTTAATCCATCAACATCTCTATCCCATCCAATAACTGCAATATTAGGATTAGTAAAAACTAATCTATTAGTGCAATTAACATTACCTCTTACAAAGTAAGCTGTATTTGCAGCAGGAGTTATAACACCACCGACAGCAGTACCAAAATCAGATTCTTGACTAACCTCAACCATATTAGTTGAGTTAATAGTAGGAGTGAATACACTACCTATCCCATTACTTGCTGCCGTTATTCTACCATTAGAGTCAATGGTTATATCTGCACCTGTATAAGCTCCTGGAGTAACTCCCGTATCTGTAAGTGCAACACTTTTTAACTGATTTCCAGGCGGTGTATTAATTGAGGTTATTCCTCCACCATATATTAGTTTATCGTCTATATAACCTGGTGTTGTATCATTAGCGGATATTTTAACTTTCTCATCACTACCAGCATCTGCCATAGTAGCAAATGGATTTACTAAAGATGGACTATTGGCATTTGTTGCTGCCTGATATTCATCGTTAGGAAGTTCTCTTTTAATATCGGTTGCCATAATTTATGTTATTGTTGTTATAACTAAATCACCTGTTGCTATTGTTTCATAAAGTATAGAGCTAAGAACAGCACCATTACCTGCATCAAATGTAATTGATTCTCCAGGTTTTAAAGCTGCACCTGTTATAACAGCATCTGTAGGCCCTGCATTAAAAAAACTAACAGAACGTTTTCCGGCAACCACACTAGAAGTTGTTGCTCCAGATATTCTTTCTAATAACGGTATTCTAATAGCACTAGAACCTCCCGTGATCGCATCTTTGATACGATTAAGAGCTTGGAGTACATAAAGTTCATGACTTCTAGACCCTTCTCTTTTAGCATTTTTTCCTTGTGACATTGTTTATTGTTTATTATTAGTCTTTTGTATATTCAATTGTTATCCAACCTCTATTAAAAGATGTTGCAGAATATGCGGCATTATCAAATTCTCCAGCATCTGTTCTAGATATTTGTATATTATTAGAATCTATAAAGGTAACACCGCCATCTATTACACCTGCATAAGCACTTATAGAAGTTAAAGGTACATATTTAGTATCGGCATCACTTCTTACTATAACATTAACAACTCTTATTGTTTTCCATTCTGTTGAAGTTAATCCGTGAAGAACGTTTACAAAACGATCATTTGGTATATTCCAATCACCTACTTCTAAAGTTTTAGTAGTTAATTGACCTGCTAGTATTTGAGCTTTAAGTTCTCCATAAGTAGTATATTCAGCTGCAGTAACTCCACCACCGTCACCTTTACCAGCTCCTTTAAAAGAACTTATTTGAACTAAGTCTTTATCGTTCCAAACATTTTTTTTATCTAAAAATGGTGTAAAATCTTGTGCCATATTGATTAGTTTAATTTATTATAATATAAACATTTTAAAGGACATTGTTTTAATAAATTGCATATTTATTATTAAGATCATTCAGTATCAGGAGGGAACTCATCAGAAAACCAATCAGATGATAATATCACTCCATTGTTTTCAACTGCTAACAATCCATCATTAGTACATGGAACAGCCCAACGATTTTCATTCGGGTGTTGGAAAACGTTGGAATATTTGTTCCCAATGTATTCCGGCAAATCCTTTTTCAAATTATACCATTCCAATTGACGTGCATTTGCATCGTTTTCATTTGTGTATATTTCCGCTAACATAATTAATAGAGTCCGTATTTGTTATTTAAATGCGTTTGCACGATACCAATTTCTTCTGATGTTAATGCTCTATTATAAATTATGAATTCAGATAAGTTAAAATTAATCCACGCACCCCCCGAACGTCTGCCAATATATTTTTTATTAGCGAAACCAATTCCAATGTTTGGATTTCCCGCATTTGGGTTCAAATTGAATAAAAAATTTCCATTATAATTAGCACTTGTTTGTGTTCCCACTTTTATCACCCAATCAAACAAATGGGGAGTTGCTGCTGATGTCGGTGCGGATGGGGATGTATCAACATCTCCACTACCAAATGCCATAGTGAATCGGTCAAAACTATTATTTGGAGTAACATAATGCAAACCACCCAACTGCAAAGATGTGTCATTTGTAAATGTCCCTAATTTTTGTTGAACCATAAATGCAGTATATGGCAAAACCAATCCATTGTATGGATAAACCCAACTTAAAAAATCATTAACACCATCAAATTGAATGTAGGGTTTATTATTCGTCCCAAAACCATCCATTTTCCAAATCGGTTGATTCAAAAATGTAGTTTGTTCAAATGAATTTGATTCCGAACTAAGATCGTCCCATCTATTTACGGGATCATCGTTTGCGGGTGAACCGCCATTGACTTGTTTTTCGGCATCCAACCATAAAATTTTACCCGAAATACTTTCAAATGAGGAAACTGACTGTAGTGTTGTATAATAATAGTTACTACTCATTACTCAGCAGGATTAGGAGGACTCCAAGCAGGAGTAGCCATTAGGGTTAGCATTGCTTCATGGTCATAAGTACCTACAGGTGTTATAGTACCATCTGTTATAAATGTTGGTATGTGTCCCTCTACCCACTTAAGAGTAAACTGAGTTTCATCTACTGATTTTCTAATTGTAGATGCTGAACTCTCACTAACTTGTACAAAATCTACTAATCCAAGGTCTGCTATATTAACTACTATATATGTTTTTGTGTTATGCATTTTTTATATTTTATGTAGGTACATCAGTTACAATATCTGATGCATCCATGTTTAACATTGTTCCATTACTACTACCGCTTCCTATATCAGTAATTGTAGGGAAAGTATCATCCTCTCCCATTCTCCACCACGATACAGGATTTAAACTTGATATGTCATTAGGTATTCCTAAATTGTAAATGGTAGCAATCTTTGATGTTTGATCACTTTGCCAGACAGCAAATTCATCTACATAACAAGCTAATGGTCCGTACTCACCTTTACCAATATATCCAGAACCAGGAGCGTTTGCAGCTCCACTAGCATTTCCAGAACCTTTGGCAATTTCAATTCCATTAACAAACAATCTTGAATTAAGAATATCTGCTTGTGCGGAACCCGTTGTTAATATAAACCAATGATGCCATTGACCATCAAATTTATCACGTTGGTCAACAAAATATTGATAATTTGCTGAACCAAACTGCAAAATTGGTAGTGTTTCTGCTCCTACTGCAATGAAACCAAGATTTCCCATACCAGAAGTAACGGAACCATTTAATAAATCTGTTGATTTCATCCAAAAAGATATTGATAATAACCCTATTGGTATTGTTGGGGTAATACGCAGATAGTCATTAACTCCATCAAATACAAGACTTTTAAAATTAAAAGTAGGAGGTACATCTTCTACTTGGTCAAATATATCCATATTAATAGATAAAGCATTATTTGCACTACCTGGTGCATCTCCTACCCTATCACTTATGTTCATATTTGCTGAAGTTCCTGGATTGCTTCCAACGATATCAGGAACAGTCCAATTAGTTCCGTCAAAAGTTGCATCTTCACCCATTTTCCACCACCCTATAGGGTTTAAACTTGATATGTCTGTTATTGGTGATGTTGATAATGTAGAAATATTAGAAGTTTGGTCAGTATTAAAAATTGAAATTTCAT